>JAESGK010000067.1_pt1 | contig 131911 bp, 122 predicted proteins | sample 9269681 | NCBI WGS metagenome assembly JAESGK01 (sample SAMN14515347, study PRJNA621673) | algae metagenome | isolation source: Timaviella obliquedivisa GSE-PSE-MK23-08B and co-occurring heterotrophs from... | place: USA: Grand Staircase Escalante National Monument, Utah | collected 2006-08-15 | reverse complement strand
CCAGTAGTCAGATTGCTGGGATATGCTTTACTCATATTGCTTTCTCGGTGCTGCGTGCTTTCTATTCGCAGCTTACACTGAGAGAGCTTTTTTACCGACTAGCTGACTTTTCAAACATCCTCTTAGAGCTATGGGAATTGAACTGGCAATCTTTCACTCAAATGCTTTCTCGACAATCGGCTGACCCCATAGACCAAGAATCACGGGAAAGACTTTTGGCAGTAGCAAAACAAACGGGATACATCAGTGACTATCGCGGTGTTCGTGCTTCTAGCACAGGGAAACGGTTTTGGATCGAAAACGTTACTTTGTGGAATGTCTTGAATGAGCAACAGCAACCATGCGGACAGGCAGCAACTTTTACCCAATGGCAGTTTATTAAAGAGTGGTCTTTAGATTTAACCTAAACTGTAGAATCTGCATAAATAGCTTTAGTAATACGAGTTCGCTTAAAAATTGCATCATTGAAATTTGCGCCCTGTAACCTGGCTTGCGAAAAGTCTGCATTAGTTAGATTAGCCCCTCGAAAGTTTGTTCCGTTACGAGTGGAAAAGTCTGCGGCGATCGTCTGCAATACCGTGTGTCGTCCGTCTCCAAGGTATGCACGCCAGCTAATGTAAGCGCTTAGAAGCGTAACTGCGATCGCCAAAACCACTGCTGATTCACCTGCTGATGGAACGGCAACCAGCGCAAAAGTTGGCGTAAAGGCAGCTAGAACAATTGCTCCGGCGTTCACATTAATCGACAAAGCTGCGGTTAATGACAAGATAACAATAATCGTTGTTACCACTGCAATAAAAGCTACAACCGTAATGGCAATGACAATTGCCGCTGCGATCGACACAAAAGATGTACTGATAAATGCCCCCACTACAGCTACCCCCAATGCCACAGTAAAGGTGCTAAAGCCTGACACCATGCCATGACGCTGAGTAACATAGCCAAACACTAGCAGAATAATCAGGACAATCCACTTAGCACTAATAGAAGGTGCAATTCCGCCAAACCCGTCGCTATTGTGAAACTCTAATTCCACTAAGGCATCGACCCAACCCGCCAAGCCTCCCAACAGAAGAGATGCCATAACTGATGTAATCAAAATGATTGCTTTCTGAACGGGCAGGAGCCCGGCTCTAACCCCTGTAAAGTTAACATTTTGAAGAATCGCATTTGTAAAATCTGTGCCTCGAATATCAGATCCGCTTAAGTTAGCCCCCGACAAGTCTTGCCCAACAAACGACTTGCTCCTGAGGTCTTGATTCCTGAAATCCCTATTTCCCTGTTTATAAAGTTCTAGTAGTTCTGCGGTTCTCATTTTTCGTCGCCTCGTCTAAAAAGAGTCTGTAATTCTGTTCTTGTAACATTTGATTACCCGATATTTGGTAATAGTATTTGATTCAGTAGCAGTCGGTAATAGTATTTAATTCAGTAGTAGTCTGTTTTAAAATCGCGTAAGACTTGAACTCGATCGCAAGGCAAATCAATTTAACGCACCCAATTGCTTCAACAAAAGCCGTGCAATACGCTGCGATGCTCCTGGCTCACCTAGCCGACGCTGTCCATTTTCACTAATATGTTCTAGACGTTGACCATCTTGCAAAAGTGCCTGAATCTCTTGAGGCAACTGGTCAGGGTGTTCAACCCAAATCACCGAATCTCCTAGTAGGCGAGTCTGTGCCTCAGCAAAGGTAGATGTAAACTGAGGACCTTTCCCCGACAAGATGAATGCAGGCTTTCCTAACCCAACAAACTGCTCAGTAGCTGTTCCTGCCATGGCGATCGCCATATCTGCCTGGTGCAGACAGTCATTAAATGCTGATAGGACTAGCAGTAGAGTAGCATTCCCATGCTTAAAAGTCAGATCCAATTGAGATATCGATTGAGACACCAGCGTCCAGTCGTACCGCTCTAGAAGGGGGCAGAGTAGAGCAGGAGAAACTGTGGGAGCGATCGCTCCCAAAAAGCGTAGAGACGAGTAAGTAGATTCTAGCAAAGGCTGATTTGTTTTTGATACCTCTAAAGATCCAAATGTTTTCAACAATTTTGATACTGCTTCCAAAATTATTTCCCAGTTTTCATAAGCTTCTGGGACTCTCGACCCTGGCAGCAAAACGAAGGTTAATTCTCCCGCCTGTGCCCTCAAATCAATCCCTCTGGGCTCCAATCCATCCATCATAGGATTGCCAAAATTAAAGACTGGAATTGACCACTGAGCTAAAGTTTCAGCGGTTAATGTATCTCTAGGGAACACTGCTTTACATTGAGGACGGCTCATTAACCAGCGCTCCCAAGGTAGATAAACAGAACCCCAAGCGCTTTCTAATTGCTCAAACCAAGAGCCACGGGGCAAAATCCCTTGCTCGTTGCGTAGGTAATACTCTGACTTTGCTGTGCCCACAAAAGCATAGGGTGCGCCGCTCCACCAGGCAAACAGCAGCGGCACAATGTCTCCTACAGCCAATATCATTCCGCCTTCCTTTGCCCAAGCTCGTACCGTCTGAATCTGGTTCCAAGTTAATTGGGCGAGTCCTCCTTGCAAGTCTCGAGCAAACTGCCGTCCATCCATGTAGATGAACCCGCCCGACGGCATTGTTTTGACCTGTCCTAAGATGGAAATGCCATGGTTTGCGTAAGCGTTTCCTTCGCCTACAAGGGGTAGCACCGCCAGTTGAGGACAGTTAGGATGTTGTTGGAGTTGCTGAATTATCCGCAGCGCGATCGCATCTTCTCCATGTCCGTTACTCAAGCAGAGAAGTTTCATTAACTCAAAATTTACTAGGATGTCAACACAGCACTATCAGACTGCACAGAATACAGTAGTCTGGATCTGAACTTCTTCAAAGATACTAATGACCACTGGGTTGGTCTTGATTGCAGCAATTCTAATTTTAGGCGGAGTCATTGCCACTGTGGGCGATCGCCTGGGTACTCGTGTAGGCAAAGCCCGTCTTACCCTATTTAATCTTCGCCCTCGAAAAACAGCGACTCTCATCACTATTCTCACAGGAGGAATTATTGCGGCTTCTACCTTCGGTATTCTCTTTGCAGTGAGTGATAATTTACGCACTGGTGTTTTTGATCTAGAGCGAATTCGTCGAGAACGGCAGGTTGCTGAAGAGGAGCGAGATAAAGCCAAGGCAGAACGAGAACAAATTGAGCGGCGGTTACAAACGGCTCGGCGTAAGCAGGAAGCAGCTCGGAAAAGATTAGCAACGATTAATGAGTTTCTGCAAGCCGCCAACGATCGCCAAGCTCGCACCGCTGCCCAGCTTGACCAAGCCCAAGCTCGGTTGGCTACAGTTCAAGCTCGCTTTCAGCAGGCTCAGGATCGCTTTCAGCAAGCTCAAACTTTCTTGCAGACGGTATCTAGCCAACTTGCCACCCTACGCACCGAATTACAACAGCTTCAAGCGGGTCGTCAAGATCTGATTCGACAGCGAGATCAGGTAAGAGTTCAAATTGCTGAGCGCGATCAAGAAATCTTAGCCCGGGATCAGGCGATCGCCCAACGCGAAACTCAGCTTTTAGCCCTCGCTAGCCAGCGCTCTGAATTAGAGAAAGAAGTCCAAGATTTACAAGGCATCCGAGACGGCAGCGTGACTCTCTTTCGTAACCAGGTTCTTGCTTCCTCTCCTCCATTCAAAGTTGTCGATCCCACTGCTGCCCCACAGCTTGTGAACCAGGTGTTGTTGCAAGCTAATCGCTTTGCACTCCAGCGAATTCGCCCCGACCTGCCTAATCTGAACAGACAAGTCATTCGGATTCCTAATTCTGAAGTTGAGCCTGTCATTAAGCAAATTCAGGACGGTCAAGAATATGTCATTCGGATTCTTTCTGCCCGCAACTACGCGGTTGGGCAACCCTGCGTTTTAGCGGGCGATGCCTGTATTGAGGTTCGGGCGATCGCTATTCATAACCAACTAGTCTTTCCTAGAGGCGGCATTGTTGCATCTGCTCCTGTCGATCCGACTTCTTTGACTAGTGAAGCCTTAGCAGAACTTATCCTGAGAGTGATTGCAGCGGCTCAGTTCAGGGCACGTCAGGCAGGCATTCTTCCTGAGCAAGTCGTCATTGCTGATGATCGATCGGAAATCGTTGTCAAGTTCTTTAAAGAAGTGGAAGAATACAACCAGCCCTTAGAAATTCAGGTTGCTGCTGCTGAAAACTCCTATACTGCCGGAATTTCGCGTCTTGAGCTAGTTGCTGTACAGAATGGACAGGTTTTGTTCAGCACTCAGCCTGTTTCACCTTGAGTCATTACCCTATTTCTACTCTTGCTTCCTATGGCTCTTTCCGCGTCTCTCCCCGGCCAGCCTGTTATTCTTGGCTTTGATCCAGGTCGTCAAAAGTGCGGTTTAGCTGTTATGGGGCTTGACCGTTGTCTCTACTACCATGAAGTTGTTCCAGCGTCAGAGGCGATCGCGACGATTCAAAGCCTTCAACAGCAGTATCCCATTTCTTTTCTAGTCTTGGGAGACCAAACGAGCGCCAAGGAATGGCGACAGAAAATTACCGCTGGATTAGCAGATCCTTTGCGGATTGTGCCAGTAGACGAGCGTTATAGTACGTTGGAAGCGCGCGATCGCTACTGGCAAATGTATCCCCCTCAAGGTCTGGCAAAACTCATTCCTCAAGGCATCCGCACCTTGCCCCGTCCTATTGATGACATTGTCGCCATTTTGCTAATCGAACGTTACTTAGAACGCCTTACTGCTTAGATTCTTAGCCTAAATCTTTGTTTAACCAACTTTGTTTAACTAAATTTCTGCCCGAATCGTAAAGCAATAATCGCCGCCTGGTTCAAGCTGGTAGTCGCATCGCTCTAAAAAACGGCTCAATGGCTCTTTAATCAATGCCCGTCCTCGAGAAGGTTCTACCAGCAGTTCACCTTTACGAAACTCCCACTTAAACTCCCATTCATAATCACTCACATGCACATCGCCCTCAATTTTGCCTTGTTGCCAAGACTGGCGCGTAATCCGAATATAGGCGGTGGTTTCGGGTAAGCGTTTACTCACAGTGTCTTTAGATCAGTGGATTCCTTTAAGGTTTATCAAATCCTTCAGCGATTGACAAGTTCAGCATCTGGTTCAAGCGTCCACAATACCAGTCCTTCAGGGACTTTTGTTAAAACGACTTGATTGCCCCGACTAACCATAAGGTCTGCTTTTTGGCGAACCATAGCATCAGAGGGAAAGAACTTGACAAAAATATAAAACTTGTCGTCAAAGGTAATAGCACTCGTAGGCTTGGCAGTTCCAGGCAGCACCAGATGACAGCGATCGGTCACTTTCTAGCATAACGATCGGGCTTAGCCCTTGAGAATGAGTCCGTAATGGCAAACTAGTAGTCAGAAGAAAGGGATTCCTGATGTCTTTGAAGGATGGCACTCACGCTAGCTTAGTTCAACACCTAATCAAGGTTTAACCGTACATATCACGATTCTCGGCGGGTGATTTTGACAAGAATTAGTTTGTGTTATTCAAACCCAAGTTCTTCCTCTACGCCGTGATGCACAGTTTTGACCCACTTCAGTTTTTTGGGGCGAACTGACATACGGGCAGTTGTACTCGCCATAATAGGAATCCAGTGAAGCATATAAATTTGCCCCATTAGGGTTTGCCAAAGCATTGCCGCGATCGCCCTGGGGCTTCGTCTAGGCAAGGTTTCTTGCATCCCTGATTCAATTCGCCGCAGCCCTGTAAACATGCCGATAAATGACAGCATGATCATCAGAGTCGTGATGGGGAGCAGCATGGGAGAACTGCTGCGGGCGATCGCCATCATCAAGTCTGGCACAGTTGCGGTCGGCAGCATATACTGGCTCATCAAAAACATGCACAAATCAACAGTTTTACGCCTGCCCATGCGATTTCGAGCAATTAACTGCCAATAGTCTAAATAGCGCTGATAGCCGCCTTCTGCCCACCGACTGCGCTGATGCCACAGCCCAAGGGCACGAGTAACGCCTTCTTCGCCCACCGCAGGTAGCAGCAGGAAATCAATATCCCATTGATCTAAATGGAGGCGCAGGGTGAGATCTAGATCATCAGTAATAGTTTGCTCGTTCCAGCCGCCAAAACCTGCCAATGCTGCCCGTCGCACAAACTGACCATTGCCCCGCAGTTCGCCAATGCCTCCTAAGGCAATACGCTGCTGCTGGAAGTAGCTGTCGATCGCCATTTCTGTCTCTTGTCCTCGAGTCCAGAGGTTTGTGGGTGCGTTAGCGATCGCTTTTCGTACCTGCACCGCACCTACTTGCTCCCGCTCAAACAAGGGCAATACCCGCCGCAGCAAATCTTTGGGAACCTGAGCATCGGCATCAAAAACGGCAATAATATCGCCCTTCGCCACCGACCAAACTTGGTTCAGAGCGCCTGATTTGCCGCCCATGGCATTATTAGAGCGGCGAATGATGTGTAACTGAGGGTGTTCTGCTGCGAGGCGTTCTAGTACCAAAGGGGTGCGATCGCTGCTGTTGTCATCAACAACCCACAGATCGTAACGTTCGGGGGGATAGTCCAAGTTGCAAAGATCTTCTACCAAAGACCCAATTACGGCTTCTTCGTTTTTGGCAGCGACCAAGATTGAAACATAGGGATAATCGTCAGGATGCTGACGCACCATTGGGTCAGGCACAGGAATGGGGCGGGCAAACAAGACCCGCACCGCATGGACTCCCATCACCGCAGTTAACCCCAAGACCACCCAGGAACCCCAAGACAGTAGATGGAGAGCAATAGTGCTGCTCCAAATTGCGGTAAGGGCGATCGCCGCTTTACGCCTGCGCCCCTCCAAGCCTCGCTCAAAAGGGTTCTCCTCTTCCAAATCAGAAACTAAATCAGACAGGAGTGAGTTGATCAGCACTGGCTCGAGTGGCGCTGGCTCGTTGTAGGAATCGTTTTCGCGCCAAGAATTCTCCGGCATAAGTCATTTGATTAAGGAACCAGTATTTGTCTAAACCCTTGAAGAAACTGGGGATAAGGTAACACCAAACCGTACAGCCTTCACACACCGCCAACGTGCCTTGCGACTGGCGATATTCTTCTACAACTTCCGACTTACGGTACATCTCATACAGATTCCCTTCAATGGCAAGACCTGTCTGAGCAAAGTGGTAGCAGGGCAACAGCAACTCATCGTTAGGCGAGATCGCAATCACTGCATCCACCGCCTTGCAGCGAGGATTTTGAGTGTCGTTGCCGCCTGCTTCAATAAATGCCAGCGCCGCCTTATTGTAGCCAAGATTACGATACTGCTTAGCAGCCGTCTCGATCGCTGCTGCAATTTCAGGAGTCGGATTCTTTTTGTTGTTGTAATTGCTATACGCCGTAAACGCCGGATTCAGCCACACCCGCACGCCCAAATCATTGGCGAACTTGGCAATTTCCCCCAACCGTTCATAGTTTTGAGCCGTCACCGTATGATTTAGAACCGGATACTCGCCCAACGATAGCGCTAACTTCACTGATTCCACCAACGTATCGAAAATTTTAGTGCCACGCGATTGGTCGTGGGTTGCCGCATCTGCTCCGTCCAAAGAGAAGTTCAGGAAATCAATTAAGCCTTGAAACTCTTTTGCTCGCTTAGGATACAGAATCGTGTTAGTCGTCATGCTGGTATAGAAGCCCATTGCCTTCGCTTTCGCGTAGATCTTATCGGCATCTGCTCGCAGCAGAGGTTCCCCCCCCGTGAAGTCAATGTACTTCACGCCTAAGCGCTTTAAGTCGTGCATATTTTGCACAATAGTTTCAAAGCTGGCTTCTTTCTTTGGATCAAGCGCCCAAATATCACAGAAGTGGCAACGGGCATTGCATCGGTAGGTCAAATAGTAGTTAGCAACAAGTGGGGGCATAGCTGAAGAGTTTTCTCTATAAGGGGTAGAAGCCAAGTCTATGTATGGTGTATCCAGGCTGAAGAATTATTGCTTTCAATTATCGTTTTCAACTGGGGAGGTATTAAGTCAGTTCATGTCAAGTCAGTCCAAAATTTAAGGCAAAGGTAAGAACTCAAAAGCGGAATAAAGATTAGTGTATCAGCGTCGCCTGACTTAAGGAAAAAAAGAGCATTTAGAAATCTTAGAGCAGTTAGAAAATTGCAGAGAGTAGCCAAACCGGGTCGATCGCTGCCTCTTCACACTGTTTGACTTGGTCATCTATTCTAACAACGATGTAAGATCCGAGAAGGGGTGACAGCTAGAGATGCTATCTAGAGAAGCCGCGCGAAGCAGTGGGCTTCTCATGTTTACTTATCCAAGTTTGCTTGTTGTGATACTTGCTGGAGAGAATTGCGATGCTGGACTTTTGGTCTAGATTCGTTCATCGAGATATAATTCGTCGGAAGACGAGTCGGTTTCATCCTTTAGTAGAAACTTACGAAGTTCTAAGCTCCGCCTCGGTTGAAGATCTGTGGCGGAAGGTAGTAGATTTAGCAGATGTATCCTGGCATCCCTTGCTCACTAAAACTAATGTGCCTTATGGGTTAATTCCTAAGCCAGGGCTGATTTATCAAGCGGTCGGGCGATTGTTTCCTATCTCTATGCACATTTTTGTAGAGCGAGTACAACCTGGGGAGCTCCTCAGCGTCAGAATTTTGGCGATTCCTGGATTGGAGGAGCGAGTGACCTATCGGGTAGAATCGGCTCTTTGTGGTACACAGGTTTCCTATTCAGTGACTCTGAAAGGGTGGCTATCACCATTGGTTTGGTCAGTGATTCGTCCTTATGCTGCCAGAGTGGCGCAGGATTTAGCTCATGCGGCAGAGCAGGAAAGACGGTTGCTCGATCGCGGACATCACCCTAAATTTATTCGTCCTGCCAGTCCTGACTTACTGAGTCTAGTCTTGATGATAACCCTGGGGCAGTTATTAGCTAGCAATGCTCTAGCGTAGCGGTAGAATGAAGTGTTGAAAACTACGAGATTGCCCTGTTTATGTTTACCAGGGAGGAGAGAAATATGATTGAGACACTCAGCCCTAGTAATATTTTAGAAGTCTTGCGCCCTGTAGAAGACCCTGAACTTCGTAAAAGTTTGGTGGAACTGAATATGATTCGCAATGTCAAAGTTGATGGGGGAAATGTCAGTTTTACCCTAGTTTTGACTACCCCTGCTTGTCCGTTGCGTCAGTTTATTGTTGAAGATTGTGAACGCGCTGTTAAAACGTTGCCAGGGGTAGAAAAAATTGATGTAGAGGTCACTTCTGAAACACCTCAGCAGAAGGCTTTACCCGATCGCACTGGCATTAATGGCATTAAGAACATTCTGGCTATTACCAGTGGCAAAGGGGGCGTGGGCAAGAGCACTGTAGCAGTTAACGTTGCCGTTGCTCTTGCCCAAGCGGGTGCAAAGGTAGGACTCATTGATGCAGATATTTATGGCCCTAATGCTCCCACAATGATGGGTTTAGCCAGCGCAAAGGTGATGGTTCAGTCTGGCGGACAGGGCGATATTTTAGAACCTGCCTTTAATCATGGAGTCAAGCTTGTGTCGATGGGTTTTTTGATTGACCCTGATCAGCCTGTCATGTGGCGTGGCCCAATGCTGAATGGCATTATTCGCCAATTTCTGTATCAGGTGCAGTGGGGCGACTTAGACTACTTAATTGTAGACATGCCTCCGGGTACAGGTGATGCTCAATTGACACTGGCGCAGGCAGTTCCAATGGCAGGTGCAGTGATTGTGACGACACCCCAAACGGTTGCTCTGATTGATGCCCGCCGGGGTCTACGAATGTTCCAACAGTTACAGGTGCCTATCTTAGGGATTGTTGAAAACATGAGCTACTTCGTCCCGCCAGATATGCCCGATCGTCAGTACGATATTTTTGGTTCGGGTGGTGGCGAGAAAACTTCTCAAGAGCTAGGGTTGCCTCTATTAGGTTGTATTCCTTTAGAAATGGAACTACGGGAGGGTGGCGATCGCGGCATTCCAATCGTGGTGAATGCTCCTCACTCAGCTTCGGCTAAAGCATTGGTAGCGATCGCTCAACAAATTGCGGCAAAGGTATCGATCGCGGCTCTTTCTTAGCTTCTTCATCGCTTAACTTTAGACGACCCATTCAGTCGTTCTGCCCTTTCTGACCTCCTCTTATGCTGCGTAAATCGCTCCCTCGTGTTAATTGGAAAGCTGCTACTCAGCCCTGGCTGGAAATTGATTGGACGCTTCTTGGAGTAGCGATCGCCCTCACGATTTTGGGAAGTATTGCGATTCGGAGTACTGAGTTAAATAAAGGGTTAGGCGAATGGTGGCAACAACTCTTGGGTGGCGGCATCGGTATTGTGCTGACGCTGACGTTGGCACGTTGGCGCTACGAAAATCTGCTGCGATGGCATTGGATTACTTATGGAGTCATGAACGTTATTCTATTAGTCGTTCCTTTTCTAGGAACAGAGGTGAATGGAGCCAAGAGTTGGCTTTACCTGGGTAATTTTGGATTTCAGCCATCAGAATTTGCCAAAATTGCACTCATTGTCACACTTGCGGCGGCATTGCAGGAACGAGGAGCTTCTAGAATTCCGACGGTGATCAAAACTTTGGGCATTATGGGATTGTCTTGGGTCATCATTATGCTTCAGCCTGACCTAGGCACTTCTTTAGTTTTTATTGCCATTACGTTAGGAATGCTGTACTGGGCAAACGCTAATCCGGGCTGGTTGCTGCTGTTGGTATCACCCATAGTATCGGCGATTCTGTTTGGCGTTTTTCTACCCAGTTGGTTTGCCTGGATTGCTGTAGTTGTGCTTGTTGCTTGGTTTACTCTGCCCTGGCAACGCTATGGGGCATTGGGATTTGCTGGAGTTAATTTAGTGGCAGGCGGATTGGGAAGTTTCGTCTGGTCTAATGTTTTGAAGGCATACCAGCGCGATCGCCTTTCCCTTTTTCTTGATCCTGATAAAGATCCTCTAGGCGGTGGCTATCACCTGATTCAATCGCGCATTGCCATCGGCGCAGGTCAACTGTTTGGACGCGGACTGAATCAAGGGACTCAAACCCAACTCAACTTTATTCCGGAGCAACAAACCGACTTTATTTTCTCAGCGATCGGCGAAGAATTAGGATTTATGGGCTGTTTGGCAGTTTTAACTTGCTTTTGGCTAATTAGCCTGAGGCTAGTCATTATTGCTCAGAATGCTAAGGACAATTTTGGATCTTTGCTGGCGATCGGCGTGTTGTCAATGATTGTTTTTCAAGTTTTGATTAACATTGGCATGACCATTGGATTGGCTCCAGTGACAGGAATTCCGCTACCTTGGCTCAGCTATGGGCGATCGTCGTTGTTGACTAATTTTATTGCCCTTGGAATTGTAGAATCAGTAGCCAATTATCGGCATCGCTTGCGGTTTTAGGGGGTGCCCACAGGTTGCTTCACAGGCAATTTGACCTGTTTTTTGACGGGCAGTCTGACAGGCAGATTGGCATCAATTTTGGCTTCGATTGCATCCTGAACTAGCTTTGGAATATTTGAGAACAAGTTATACCCCGTTAACTCTTCAACTTGGTCTACCGATTTTCGATATTCGCGCCAGTTTGTAGACTCAATACCCTGTTTGTTAGGCATGATGACGGCAATGACTCGGGTTCGCTCTGTAATACCCGCAAGACCAGAGCCAGGGCGATCGGACACTACCACGACTTTCCAGGTTGAGGCAGGGACTGAAACTTTACCGTTGGCGATCGTTCTACTTTCTCCCTTCTCTCCTGTTCCACCTTCCCCCGCGCCCCCTGCCACAATATAAAGTTCCTTTCCCTGAGCCACCAACTCCCGACAATAGCTCTCTAGCTGAGCCCAAGGCCCTTGATTATTATCTGGAGCTTGAGGAAAAATGTTAGTCATTAAAAAAACGGCTCTGCTATCATCTACCGTTTTGTCGCGATCGGCAGCCGGAACCACGTGTCCTCGGTCAAACCCGCTGCCCGTATAATCATTGGGATTTACTTTTTCCCAGCCAGTCGGCAGCGTATTATCTGGCGCAAAGGGAACTCGTGGAAGGCTCCCTAACCAATTTTGATTCAGTTGCCAACTCGCCCAATTAGGGATTGCCTTGCTGCGGTTGTAAGACATGACATACTGAGGTCGGTTAATTAAATAATCGCTGGCACTAAAGCTAGTCGCACTGCTTGGCAAACCTAGCAATGCATTAGGATTACTAGCGCTTTGGCTGACCCTAGGATCTTCCATAAGCCCTGAGCAACTCGACAGCAACAGCAGCGCCACTATGCTAATTAGCAAAGAATGAAGGGATCGAAACTGCCAGGACCTATGAGAAAACTTGAAAAACTGGTGCATGGAAAGAGCATGAAGGTAGAAGAATTCTACCCTTCCCTAGTCTAAACAAGTCATGGCATCCCTTCTACTCATTCATGTTTCTATAAGTTGCAACGGAGGAAGGCGATGCTCGGTTGAGATATCGAAAAATCCAGTACTTGAAAATGGTGTCTAAAATAACTGGAAAAGTTGCAATAAACAAGAAGATAAAATTGCGATCGGCAGGCAGCCCAAAATGCTTAGATAAACTTTCTAAAATGACTTCCCAGCCATGAGGTGAGTGAAACCCCACAAACATATCTGTTAACAAAATAATAAAAAATGCCTTAGCACTATCACTCAAACCATAAACTAACTGATCAATAAAGGTCTTAACAACTTCAATCTCTCGCTTACTAGTCATAATCACAAGAGTGAAAGCACCCAACGCAGTTAGGTCAGCGAAAACATTCTTAACTGCATCAGAACTAACCTGCTGAAACTCTTCTCCAATCTCTGCTGCTTTTTCTCTAACCTGCTGTATAATCTCCTCGTCGCTTGTGGGTTCGCTTCTACCAATCAATATTTCAAAGCGCAGACGTTGCTCAAATTTCTGAAGTTCATTGAGAGCTTCTTTTTCTAACTCTGGATTAATAAAAATATCAACTCTTTCATTCCCAATTCGATAGCGATCGACAATGGGCCCAATCACAAAATTCTTGGACATCTGCTGCATTAGCAAAGGCACAATAATTAAAATTAAAATGAATCGCACTGCCGTGAAGGTTCGAGCTTTCGATCGCCGAAAATCTCGCACAACTTCTTCTTCCGAGTCTGGGTTTAACTCTTGCTTAATCCTACCTACAGTGTTCAAAATTGATCGAGGTAGGACACCGCTTTTGCCAGACATTGATTTCGCGTCAGGTGCCGCTTCCTCAAAATCATCAGCTTTTCCTTTAAGTCGGCTTCCTGAGGAGTTAAGTCGAGTTTGATTAGAGTCTGGCAAAATTACAATCGACTGCTTGCTAGACTCCCTATTTTGATAATTATCTAAAGTTTCATCAATAAACTTGAGCTTTTTAAGAATTAGAGCAGGCTGATCAATAATACTAATATTACTTAGACCGTTAGAGTTTTCATCAACTTCAATTTCTGTTATTTTTTGGCTAGAAAGCCTCACAACCGAGCTACTCAGTTTAAACTCTGCTAGTCGAATCTTAATAATATCTAGGTACTTTCTAAGCTCTCCTTGAAAGTAGCTTTGGGCGCTAGCACCATAGTTGCCATGATCAGCAGAAATTCTATTTCCACCAAAGTTAACGTCTTCAATTTCTCTAATCTTTTGAGCAGCTTCATAGGCTTCATCTAATGATCTTCCAGGTGTTTTAAGAAGCCATTGATTTGCATTGCTGAAGTAGCTTTGAATCGAACCCCAAAAGGAATTTCTCATGACTGAAGCGGATGTTAGCGGAATTTACTGGAGCTATTATTTCTAAAAGCTGAACGTATTTCTAAAAATGTAGTTTGAAGTTGGAGAGAAAAATTCAAACTGCGTAACTACTCAGTATAAAAGAAACGATGCCTCACCGACTAATGATAAATTTGTAACAAGAATATCGTAAATTATGATTACAGACGATAATTTTTTGAGCAAAGAGTTTTCTAATCCACGTAGCATCATAACAAATTCATTGAAGAAGACTGGTGCTACAAGATTCTGTCTGGATTACAGGTTCGACCCGAAGCGGCAAGACTCAGCGCCTGATTAGGCAATCTTTTGCTTGGGCTGACAAGAGAACGACAGCCACAGAGGCTCTGTTTTTAGCAGCGACAGGAGATAATCGCTTAGATTTGGCAGACCGGATTACGGCGGAAGCCAGACATTTTCGGTTTGACACAGCGACTCCTATTGGCTTTTTTCAAGATGAAGTAGCTCTATTCTTCCCTTTAATTGTGCAGCAGCTAGGGCTAAAAGATCAGTTTCCCCTCCGCTTGCGTCCTGAAACAGAGCAGGAGCTAGCCACTGGGCTATGGCGGGATGCTTCGCAGATGCCGCAAGGGTCGCTCTTAACTGAAGGCAGCCTTCAACAAGCAGGCATTAGTGACTACTATCTTGTTCGTCGCACGTTAGACCTGCTACAACTCGCTGCTGCCAGCGGGACTCCTTCCGAAGACATTGCTGCTGTACTCAAAGCAGGCTTATTAGAGCAGGAGGGCACCCCCGAACTTTGGGAAGCGATCGGGGCAGGGCTAGAACAATGGCGAACCTGGCTTCTAGAACGAGGTTTGCTAACCTATGGCGTGATAACCGAGCTATATTGGCGCTACTTACTGCCCCATCCGGTCTATCGACAGCAGCTAAAGCAACGGTATTGGGCAGTGTTAGTTGATGATGTGGACGAGTATCCGGCGATCGCTCGTTTTCTGTTCGAGTTTTTTCTCGACCAAGGCATTCCCATTGCTTTCACCTACAATCCCAATGGCGCAATTCGCCTCGGCTTAGGGGCAGATCCCTATTTTCTTCAAGGCTTAGCCCAGCGCTGTCAACAAACTGAAAATCTGAGTCAAGATCCCGCTAATAGCCTGGGCGCAACTTGGGGAGCCGCGATCGTTGCTTGGATGAGTGAGCCGTTGTGGCTTCCCGAACTGCCCGATGCTATTCAGTCGATTCAAACTACCTCCAGAGCGCAACTTCTGCGGCAAGTTGCCGAGACAATCGCTAGCGACATTTATTCAGGGCAAGTTCAACCTCAAGACATGGCGGTAATTGCCCCTGGCTTAGATGCGATCGCTCGTTACACGCTCCGTGAAATTTTAACCAGTAAAGGAATTGCGGTTAACTCTCTTCATGACCAGCATCCCTTAGCAAGTTCGGCGTTGATTCGATCGCTGTTGACGCTGTTAGCGTTGATTTATCCAGGTTTGGGTCGATTGCTGAACCGAGATGCGATCGCCGAAATGCTGGTACTACTGAGCCAGTTGCCTGGCTCCGAAGACGCAAATAGGCAGATAGATCTGGTTCGAGCCGGACTTCTGACCGACTACTGTTTTGTTCCAGATCTGGAAAATCCGCATCTCCGTCCTGCCACCACTTTTGAGCGGTGGGATCGCTTAGGTTATCAGGCGGCTCATGCTTATAGCGAGATTCTACAATGGGTTGAAACCCAAAAAGAGCAGCAGCAACAGCGGTTGATTCCTAATCCGGTTGTCTTGCTCGATCGCGCTATTCAACGCTTCCTCTATGGGGGCAGCCATCTGCCCTACGATCAAATCGCTGCTCTCCGAGAACTGATGGAAACGGCTCAACACTACTGGGAAATTGCGAGTCGGCTACGACAATCAGGCGATTTAGAGGTGCCGATATCAGACACGGTGCGAAGCTTTATCCAACTTTTGAAAAATGGGACAATCACGGCTGATCCCTATCCGGTTCGCCCTATAGGGAAAGCCAGCCAAGCCGTAACACTGGCAACAATTTATCAGTATCGCAGCGATCGCTGCTTCCACCGTCGGCAATTCTGGCTTGATGCCGGATCTTCCCTATGGCTCACAGGGGGCAGTGGACTTTTTGGGGCACCCCTCTTTCTCCGCGATCGATCAGGTTGCCCATGGACGGCAGCAGATACGCTGGAAGCCAACCAAAATCGCCTTCAGCGACAAGTCCTCGATCTACTCTGTCGGGCAGGAGAACGAGTTTATCTTTGTCACAGTGATTTGGCAACGAACGGACAGGAACAGGCGGGTTCGTTGCTTTCTCTCGTCAATGCCGCTACTCCTCAGACTGCTCTCACTGAAGTCTAAAAACTCTCCCGCCAAAAAAGTCATTAGCCTTACCCTATCTAAAATTCCAGTTCATCTGATGGGTAACTTATCATCCAACTCATTGGATATTGTCGACTGGCTAAGCCTTTCGCCTCAATCCGGGCTTGTTCTCCTTCAATAGCAATTACCTTCCAGACTGCAACCAGTTCAGCAGCAGTCAAGCGCGGTTCAGCTTTGAGAACTATATAATCTCCAACCTGGAATTTTTGTTCAATGAGAGGCGTGTCTAAACTATAAGAATTTTGGAAGAGCGGCAGATTGGTCACACTGATATTTTCATCTGCATAATCGATCGCCTCTCCCATTTCATTGAGTTCATCAAGTTCCGCTAATTCTTCTGACTCCTCTAATTCACCGAGTTCTTCCAACCCCTCTTTCTCTTCTGTAGCCCATTCTATAGTAGGAGGTATAGGAGGAGATTTAGCCTGACCTGAAGCTTTAAGCTCCTTCAATCGCAGCTTCACATCTTCTGGCGTAGCTGTCCAGACTTGCCGCTTCTGCTCAGGAGTTAGACTTTCGAGTTGAGTTAACTCTTCCACCGCAACCATAACCGCCAACATATCCAGCACTGTTTGCAAACTCATCTCATCCAGCAGATCATCCTGGGTTGCAGCAGTGACAAATTCGGACTGAGAAGACGCTTCCACAGGTTGAGCAAGCTAGGTTAAGCAGTTGGATCTCAAGTCTCCAATCTAGCCTTTAGCCTTCAGTTTGGCTCCTTGTTTAGCAAATGAGCCAAATTATCTCCTGTTTGCCCAGTTGTGACCCAGAGGACTGCCCTAGCCCCGTCTCGAATCGCTTTGTTAAGAGATTCAGGCGATTGCTTTGAGGCTACTACCACAGGCTTGAAATCAATCCCTTGACTCCCCAACACAATTTCACCAATCACCGATGCCCGCCGCATATGGTAATCAGAGGTAATGAGATAAATACTGTTAATTTCTTGGGACTTAAATTCCCGAACTAAAGTCGTGAAATTCGTGACCGTATCAACGGCTTGATAATCTAAATGCAGGCGATCGGCAGGAATACCTGCTTCCGAGAACACCCATTCAGAGTACTCAGGGTTACTGCCTGAAGAAACCCAAATCGGCAAGTTAGGATGCTCTTTGGCAAATTCTGCGGCAAAGAATTCTCGTTCCGATGCTCCACCCAATACTAAGATTGCTTGAGGCTGTAGAAAAACGCCAGCTAGCCATTGGTAGGCAACGCCCAGCAGAAATATCATTAAAGTCCACTTGAGCAAGAAACGCACAGGGCGAATTCTAGAGCGAGTTCGAGAACGTCTAAGAAGAGAAATTGAGGATTGCGATCGCATATTCAAACTGTTGGACAGACGCGCTTCAGCACTAGCTTACATCATCATTTAGAAGAGGACAGAAAGAACCTTCAAGTTTTAGCCAGCTGCCTCAATTTTCTTGAGTTAGGTCGGCCTCATCCTCAAATGCCACAATCACCACTGTAATATTATCTCTCCCGCCGTTTTCTTTGGCAGCATCTACTAAGGCGGCTGCCGCTCGATCGCCAGCCCGAATCGTCTTGAGATGGCTAGCAATCAAGTGATCGGGCAACTCTTCAGTTAAGCCATCGCTACAAAGAAGCAGGCGATCGCTTATCTGTAAGTCAAAAGGCTGCACGTCTATTTGACGCAGATCTTCCCGCCCCAGACACTTCGATAAGACATGCCGCCAAGGGTGCACTCGCGCCTGATCAGCATTGATATCTCCCAATTTCATCGCCCGTGCCACCCAAGTGTGATCTTCGGTAATTTGGTTAAGCTTCGCCCCTCGGAGCCTATACAACCGAGAATCACCAATATGAGCGCAGAAAGGCTGCTCATCCCTCAGAATGACCGCCACTGCTGTAGTCCCCATATCTGCTCGCTCAGGATGATTTACCTGATCTTGTAAAATTGCTTGATTTGCTTTTAAAAAAGCGTTCTCCAGTAACGACTCAGAAGACTCAGAAGACTGCCAATTGCATCTCAAGTAGTTCTGAATTTCTTGAGTCGCAATTCGGCTGGCTTCCTGCCCTCCTGCATGTCCGCCCATGCCATCGGCAACAATAAAGAAGCGACCCCCAGGGTCATCTAGATGGTAATCATCTTGGTTAACTGTACGGACAAGTCCTGGATCGCTCAAACCTGTGAAAAGGCTTTTCATGATATGACTGCTAGTATCTATAAGCTGGATGAATCATGACATCCGCTCAGCTCGATCGAGACGTATCAACAAGCGAACGAGGGCGAGTAGCGAAATTGTTGCCGCTATGGCAGCCAGTATAGCCAGCCAGATGTACTGATGCACTAATAAAATCGTAGCCGATAAGGTGAATGTACCCATCAACAATGCGTAATTCGTCCCCATATTAACGTTACTAAGGCGGCGCAAAACGCGATCGGTTTCAGTAGACCGTACTCGCACTCGGATATCACCCTGTTCCAATTTTTCTAGGGTATCCTCAATCCGGCGCGGCAAGCCCAGCGCCGTGGTGCTGACCTGAGCCGCCTGCCGACCTAGCTCACCCAAAATTCCATCTGACAACCCGTTAGGGCTTCCACCTGCTCCATTGGACATAACTTGCATTGCAAAAGGCTTTGCAACCTCCATAAAGTTAAAATCTGGGTCAAGACCTTTCCCCACCCCCTCTAGTGTAGAGAATGCTCGCATCACAAATGTGAAGGTTGCTGGAAAACGAAAGGGTTGATCATAAGCAATTTCATACAAGTCATCACTAATGGCGCTTACCGATTGATTCTCAAACGGTTGATCCATAAAATGGTCAAGCATGTATTGAATCGATCGCCTCACTGCTCCCATATCATCAGTTGGAGTCAGCGCCCCTAAATCAATCAAAGAATCAACGACCTGAGTCGCATCCTTTTGAGCAATTCCAAAGAACGTTTTCAGCAGCTTCTCACGAGTGACTAGCTGAATTCGTCCCATCATGCCAAAGTCATAGAAAATTAGCGTTCCGTCAGGACTGACTGCCAAGTTTCCAGGATGAGGATCAGCATGAAAAAACCCATCGTTGAGAAGCTGATGAAGATAAGCCTTAGCCCCCAATTGAGCCAAAATCTTTCGATCTAACCCAGCCGCTTCAAGAGCCTCGTAATGGCTAATCTTAATTCCTGGCAAATACTCTAATGTCAGGACTCTGGGAGAACTATAGCGCCAGTAAACCCGAGGAACCTTAACCCAACCTTCCTCACGAAAGTTGCGCCGGAAGGTATCGGCATTACGTCCTTCTAGGAGGTATTCAATTTCCTCCCAAAGGATCTTACAGCACTCGCCGTAAATTCCGAGCCAGTCCCGTCCACGTCCCCATTTAGGATGTTTATGAAAATACTGAGTAATGCCTTTGAGAATAGAAAGGTCAATTGTAAAGAGTTTTTTAAGACCAGGACGCTGCACCTTAACAACGACCTCCTCCCCAGAGTGGAGTTGAGCACGGTGGACTTGCCCTAGACTCGCGGCTGCCAGTGGGATAGGGTCGAAACTTTGGTAAAGCTCAGGAATAGTTCGACCAAAATCATGAAAAATGATGGCTTCAACCTGTTCATAGCTGAAGGCAGGCACTTTGTCTTGCAGCTTCGATAATTCTTCGACATATTCAGCCGGGAAGAGGTCAGCACGAGTAGAAAATAGTTGTCCAACCTTAATAAAAGTAGGACCTAGATCTAAGAAGGTTTCACGAATCCAAATGGCGATGGCCCGTCGTCGCTTTGCCTGATTCTCGGGTGTCATGCCTGCCGGATAAGCCCAAGACTTATTGTATGACCATTGAGTCATCAACAACTTAAATACAAACGACCAAATGTCCACAAATCGTCGTTTCTGAGAGTACCGCTCTCGGTTCCAACGATAAGCTTTTTGGCGGTAAGCCTGAGGACGCAGGCGCTTCGGCAACTCAGACGGATTAGCCTGCGGATCATCTAATCCAGAGAAGACACGAGGCTGCTCTGCGATCGATAGAGGATCTGCGCCAGACTCAGATAGAGAAGTAAAGTCATCGGGAAGAACAGGCACTTTTCTAGAAACGTTAAAAAACAGCTTAAAAAGTCGAGGCGTTAACGATTCAATTTGTAAAACTCTAGAGACTACTGCGATATCGCTGTAGCTCAGCCCGTAGCTGGGCAGTTTCAGCTCGCAAGTCATCTATTGTAGCTTGTAAATCGCTACTGCCCTGTGTACCTGTTGAACTGCCAGTCGTCCGCCCTTGCATTGACATTTCTTCAGCTCGTTGCGCTCGTGCCATGACTTCTTCGGTGAACAACCGTAGCCGCTCTCGCTGCTCGGCATCAAATCTGCCCAGTTCACTCAAGGCGTTAGTCACATTACTTTCAACTTGCTCGCTAACCGCTTCGGCGATCGCTCTACCCATGAAAAACGCATGAACCAACGGATTACTCATATTAAAAAATTATGTACGCTCCGCAAAAATTATAACCTGGTTGCACTAATGCTGCCGGAATGTAGAGTGAATCGAGAGAAGTTGATGATTCCGTAGCGCAAGATGTCAGGATTGAAAAAGGAGTTTTGAGAGGAGTTTTGAGGCATTCCCCATGACCGAAGAAGTAGAACCTACTTTCTGGGACGGTGTTGAGCAGTTTAATCAACAGGAATTCTATGCTTGCCATGACACCCTGGAGGCAATTTGGATGGAGGCAATGGAACCCCACAGAACCTTCTATCAGAGCATTCTACAAATCGCTGTGGCGCTCTATCACTTGAGCAATGGTAATTTGCGGGGAGCCACCATTTTGCTAGGAGAAGGGCTAAATCGATTGCGGCGCTACCAGCCAGTTTATGCCGAAGTTGATGTAACTGCCCTCATAGCCCAGAGTACTGAGCTTTTGATAAGGCTCCAGCAGGCGCAGTTAGTAGAAGGAGCGATCGCCCCAAGTTTTCCAATGACCGAGTTTCCTACCATTACTTTGGCGATCGCTCCTAAAAGCTGAGGGCATCTCCCCCAGTGGACATGGGTCTAGCTGTCATGCCACGATAGAAACGTAAAGTTCGGGTAAAGTTAGTGAGGGCAGCAACTCATTTGTGTCCATCACCGTCTTATATGAGCAAGAGGGTGTGGGCTTAAGTATATCGACATTGCATCGACCATTGAGTGTTTATCTCATCGCTTTGCTTATGCAAGACAGTGATAGACATCTATCTGGCACAAGATTGCCGCCCTTCACCAGGTTCATCTGCCAAACTCTAGATAACTTCCTCACCCCAAGTCCTGATCATGCTGCCTGTGCAACTTACCCATAACAATCGATCGCGTCAGTTTGGACTGGCGATAGGCTTGAGCCTGGTACTGGTTGGGACAGTCCCTTCCGTTCCCATCTCCTCTGCCCTTGCCCAAGCGCCTACAGTAGCGCCCACCGACACTCAGCGCCTTCGGCTAGATGCCGATACGACTGAAGCCAACTCAATCACGGGGGTTATCACTGCTCGGGGCAATGTCCAAATTAACTATCCTGCTCGCCAAATTCAGGCAACCTCTGTTCAGGCACAGTATTACAGTCGTGAGGGACGCATCGTTCTCAGTGGCAATGTTTACGTTTTGCAAGCAGGCAATAGCTTACGAGGTGAAACCATTACCTATCTGGTTAATGAGGGACGTTTTGTAGCATTGCCTGCTGCAGGTCAGCAAGTTCAATCCATCTACATTATCCAAGATACTAATCCCGCTGGAACAGCGCCAACGGGACAGCCAACCTTTAATCCTAAGCCAGAATTTAAGACTCCTTTTAGTCCTCCAAACCCTTAAAGCGCATGGATCACGTCACCCTCTGGTAAAATTGATACCAGCCTATGCTAGGACTCACGTACCCTTGAGCAATTCCTTGAAAATTGTATTGGAGAACATCCACAAATCCTATGGGAAGCGCGTTGTTGTCAATCGCGTTCATCTCTCTGTGGCAATGGGAGAGGTCGTAGGATTGCTGGGGCCTAATGGAGCAGGCAAAACTTCTACGTTTTACATCGCCACAGGGCTAGAGAAGCCAGATCAGGGAAAAGTTTGGCTTAACGATCGCGATATCACTGCAATGCCGATTTTTGAGCGAGCGCGGCTTGGGATTGGCTACCTGGCTCAAGAACCTAGTATTTTTCGACATTTGAGCGTTAAAGATAATATCTTGCTGGTTCTTCAACAAACCCAAGTGCCCGCCGAAAAGTGTCAAGAGCGCCTACACTATCTCCTCAAAGAATTTCGGTTAGAAAAAGTTGCGTCCACTTTAGGAATTCGCGTATCAGGCGGCGAACGGCGGCGAACCGAGATCGCTAGAGCGCTAGCTGCTGGGGTAGACGGCCCTAAGTTTTTGTTTTTGGATGAACCTTTTGCTGGAATTGACCCGATCGCTGTCACCGAAATTCAAGAAATTATTGGGCGGTTGCGCGATCGCCAAATGGGTATTCTAATCACCGATCACAACGTTCGCGAAACTTTGGAAATTACCGATCGCGGCTACATCATGCGCGACGGACAAATCCTGGCATCAGGTAGCAGTGAGGAGCTTTATGCCAATCCCCTTGTGCGTCAACATTATTTAGGCGATGGCTTTCACCTCTAGCGACGTTTTATCTTGATTCCTCAATATGGCTATTAGCTCTTTTAAACGCAGTCCCCAACACAATCCATCCCCGTTCCAAATCCTGAGAAACTTTTTAAAATTCTCAGTGATGGATCGATATTTAGCGATCGAGCTAATCTTGCCATTTTTGTTTGGAGTCGGCGTTTTTTCGTCGCTAGGCGTTTCGGTTGATGCGTTATTTGATTTGATTCGTAAGATTACTGAGTCGGGGCTGTCATTTGCGATCGCCGCCAAAATTTTCTTCCTCAGGTTTCCTCAGTTTGTCGCGTATTCCTTCCCCATGGCAACCCTGTTGGCAACGCTCATGACCTATAGCCGCCTCTCCAGCGATAGCGAACTCACTGCCCTCAAAGCTTGTGGCGTTAGCGTTTACCGCATGGTTCTGCCTGCCTTAGGCATTTGCTGTCTCATTACTGGAATTACCTTTGCCTTCAACGAACTTATTGTTCCAGCCGCCAACTATCAATCTGCTATCACTTTGGCGGAAGCGCTACAAGAAGACAATCCTCCTTTCAGTGAACGAAATATTCGCTACGAAGAGTACAAAAAAATTACTCTTCCTAACGGCGAAAGTGAACAAGCCCTATCACGCCTCTTCTATGCCAAAAAGTTTGACGGCGAACGAATGCAAGGCCTCACGATCCTCGACTTTTCTCAAGAAGGCTTGGAGCAGATTGTGAGCGCTAAATCTGCCCAGTGGAACAGTCAGCAGAGCCTCTGGGACTTCTCGAATGGCACCATCTATATCGTTTCAACAGATGGTGCTTTCCGCAATATCGTCACCTTTGACAACCAACAACTCAAGCTACCGCGCGCGCCCCTCGACCTCGCTACTCGTAAGCGAAACTACGATGAGATGAACATTGCTGAGGCGTCAGGCTATCTAGATCTCCTTAAGCAAGGCGGTAGTGATGATCAAATCCGCAAGCTTCAAGTCCGGATACAGCAAAAGTATGCCCTCCCCTTTGTCTGTATTGCTTTTGGGTTAGTAGGCGCTGCGTTGGGTTCTCACCTAGAACGGGCAGGTCGAGCTACCGGGTTTGCCATTAGCTTGGGGATTATTTTTGGGTACTATTTATTAACGATCGTATTTGGGTCGCTCGCTCAGCTGGGGTACATTTCTCCAGTTTTAGGAGGGTGGCTTCCCAACCTGTTCGGTCTGATCGCCGCAGGGTTGCTTTTGGTTCGTTCGTCGCGATAACTCGATCGGCTTAATAATTCTCATTCGCTAAACTTGTGTAAACGCCCGCAGAACCGGAGGGATAAAATATGCCAGCTTTCAAGCAGACCCCCGCTTCCCTTCGCTACCTCAAAGCCCGCTTAACTATCCTAAAACGTCCTACAGTCTGGGCTACGGCTTCTGGATTGATTTTATCAGTCTTCTTAGTCGGAGAGTATTTGGCAAATCCACAGCAATATACGGGCAGCAATGACCCTGGTACTGCATCTCATCCTCCTAATCAAAACCCTTTAGGCAATCTGCCTACCCAAAATACGGCAGCTAGCAATAGTGAACTCTTTGAGACACTCTCCGATGTCTCTACTGTGCCGCTCCAGACCCGTTCAAGCCCCCAATCTTCTCAGAGTGATAGTCCCAAATCTCCACTTTTTCAAGAATTCTTGCTAGCTCGACCCTCCACTGCTGCCTCAAAAGATAAACCTGGGCGATCGCAATCTCCATTGTTTTCAACGCCTTATTCCGCCGAGAGTTGGCGCGATCGCTCTCCAGACCAACTACCTAGTGTCTATTCGCCAGGTTCCGCAACAGGACTTGCTATTCCCCTCTCTAATGGCGTAGCCATTAGCAGCAGTGCCTCCTCTACTAATAGCTCTACTGCTATCAATCCACTTCAGTCTGCTCTAGAACGATATTCTTCTACTGAAGAGCAATCCCAACTTTCTTCTGTCCGCCCCCTGGCTCAATCCTCAGCCGCGCGTAGCACTGAAGACTCAGAGCTTCCAGAGCTTTCAGAGACAGAAGGCTCTACAGGTCAAAATTTTCCAGGGCAGCCAGACTCATCACCCCAAAGATTGCCCAGTCCTCAATTTTCGCCTCAGATCTCGCCTTCTCCAGGCACAACAGGATACACCTTGCCTTTAACCTTACAGACTCCGACTCCTAGTGTTAGACCGTCTTCCTTCAACATTAATCTTCAGCCTATTCCAGGACAAATAACCCCACAAATTAATCCTGCTGCGCCCGGACAGTTCTATGATGAGGGTCAACCGTCCCACTCTACAGGACAACCTAATTATCCTAAGGTTCAACCCTCATCTGCTCCATCTTCTCTCGTGCCCGCTCCTTTTTCTGTTCCTCGTGCGGCTCCAGGGCGTTCTATCGGCGGTGGGCAAATTAATACCTTCTCGAATCCCTAGCGTTCTTCATCCTCCCTGGCAATGTCTTATCCTAAAATCCCTTTTTATACTCCGCTTCATTTGCTTCATCTTGAACTTAGCGCCAGGATGGTACCGTTCTCGGGGTGGGAAATGCCAGTTCAATATAGCGGCATTAGCAAAGAGCATCAGGCAGTTCGACAGCAAGTAGGTTTATTCGATATTTCACACATGGGCAAGTTTGTTTTGAGCGGTCATAACCTTATTGAGCAGATCCAATATCTTGTTCCATCTGATTTGAGCCGCTTACAACCTGGCGAAGCCCAATACACAGTTCTACTAAACCCCAGTGCAGGCATTATTGACGACCTAATTATTTATTATCAAGGTATCAATAAAGTGGGGGAAGAACGCATCACCACCATTGTGAATGCGTCTACCGCTTCTAAGGATAGAGATTGGCTACAGGCTCATCTGGATTTATCACAAATTCATTTCCAAGATCTTTCTCTCACGCAAACGCTAATCGCAATTCAGGGTCCTGAATCTGTACAAGCTCTTCAAAAATTTGTGAAGGAAGATTTATCGGCTGTTAAACGGTTTGGTCACTTGGATGGGACTGTCTTAGGAGAACTTGGTTTTTTGGCTCGGACGGGGTACACGGGCGAAGACGGGTTTGAGGTGATGGTTGCCCCGGAAGTTGGGGTAGAGTTGTGGCGATCGCTTATTTCTCAAAATGTTCTTCCCTGTGGGCTTGGCGCACGCGATACTTTGCGGCTTGAAGCTGCTATGGCGCTTTATGGACAGGATATTAATGAGCAGACGACTCCGTTAGAAGCTGGGCTAGGCTGGGTGGTGCATCTTGACCGAAAGGGTGATTTTATTGGGCGATCGGGTTTAGAGGCACAGAAACAATCCGGAGTTTCTCGGCGGTTAGTTGGGTTGAAAATGGAAGGACGCAATATTGCCCGCCATGACTACCCAATTTTTTATGAAGGAGAACCTGTAGGAACAGTGACGAGTGGCACGCTTTCTCCCACTTTAGGCTACCCGATCGCCCTGGGCTATGTTCGTAGCGATCTTTCAAAACTCAATCAGTTAGTGGATGTAGAAATAAGAGGCAAAACTTATCCCGCAACCGTAGTGAAGCGACCCTTTTATAAAAGCTAACAGTAGTCCTTTAAATCATTTTGAATACTATTGAATGATATTTGCGTGATAGATATTTGCGTAATAACAGTGGGTGGAAATCTGATCAGGTTTTCACCCGCTGTTGATTTAAGCATTCCAATGATTAAGAGCGATTGGCACTTTTAGTAACTAAAACTTCTCCTTTTAGCATTCGCTGAGCAGCATCCAATAAGGCTTCTTCGAGGTACGGTTTGGTAAAGTATCCCTTTGCGCCCAGTTGAACTGCCATTTGGCGATGGCGATCGGCTCCTCTGGAAGTCAGCATGGCGATCGGTAAGTGGCTAAGACCGGGGTCTTTTTGCAGACGGGAAAGTAGTTCTAATCCGTCCATTCGTGGCATCTCAATGTCACAGAATACCAAGTCACAAGGCAGACCAGAGCGAAGTTTTTCCCAAGCCTCTTGTCCGTCACGGGCTTGCTCCACGCGATAGCCCACTTTGTTAAACGTCATCGACAGTAATTCTCGAACCGTAATCGAGTCATCCACAATGAGAACCGTTGGCTCGGTTTTCGCCGTAAAGGCTTCTGGAGGAAGCTGCTCTTCCATTTCCCAAAGTGAACTACCCGCATCTCGGCGAACTCGCCCTTCTGCCAGATCGATCAACTCCAAAACATCCGCGATCGGCATAATTCGCCCATCTCCCATCACTGTTGCTCCTGCAATGCCAATGGGTTTAGGAACAGGGCCTTCTAGCTGCTTAATCACAATTTCTTGCTCACCTAGCACCTGGTCGACCTGAAGCGCCAGGTTATTCCCAGTGCTACGCAAGACAACCACTGAAATAATGTCGTCCTCCTGGTTGCCCCCATACACGCTACCTCGACCCAGGATCCGCCCGTGTTTCAATAAATCAGTTAAGGGTTGGAAGGGAAGCAAGGCATCGCGCCAGTAGATACAGGAGCGACCTTGCGCGTCAATCTGCACTCTTTCTCTAGGGATATCCAGCATGTCTTCTACACCATCCATAGGGAAAGCAATGCGGGCACGGTTGCTGATACAGCAGAGGGCTTTAGAGATGCTTAAGGTCAGGGGTAGACGGATTGTAAAAGTTGTGCCTTTGCCAACGGTTGAATCGATGCTAATAACACCCCGAATTTCATTCAGGTTGCTACGAACCACATCAAGACCCACACCTCGCCCTTTGAGATCGTCAATTTGGTCGGCAGTACTAAACCCATGATGGAATAGTAAGTCGTAGGTGTCCATGCGAGACATTTGTTTAGCTTCTGCCGCAGTAATTAGCCCTTTGGCGATCGCCTTCGACTTCACCCGCTCTTGGTCAATGCCTGCCCCATCATCACTCACCGAAATAATAGTTTGGTTTCCTTGGTGAAAAGTTCGCAGCACAATCTTGCCCATAGGGGGCTTACCAGCAGCAAGTCTTTCTGCTGCGGTTTCGATTCCATGAGCCACTGCATTATTGACCAAATGCGTCATTGGGTCATAGAGATGCTCAATAATCATCTTGTCAATCAAAGTATCTCGCCCCTCGACCAGCAACTCTGCTTGCTTACCATACTTCAAAGCATTGTCTCTCACGCCTCTGGGCAAACGGTCAGCCGTTTGAGCAAAAGGAACCATGCGGGCACGGGTCAAGCCTTCTTGAAGCTGGGTCGTAATTTGCCGGAAGTTGCGAGTCACTTGATCGCTTTCTTCCACTACAAAATCAATATCAGAAGCCGATTCTCGCACTCGCACAATTAACTCAATCATTTCTTGCGAAAGAGTATGGAACCCAGTAAAGCGATCCATCTCTAGCGCATCAAAGCTTTCTCCGGTCGCATGGTTTGATGAATTACTCTGCCCTACTCCAAAGCCACTATCTCTTTGAGGTTTAAGATGATAACTGCGGCGAGTTGAAAGCAAAGAACTTTCAAGCAGCGATCGCTCGTACAAGTCGCGCATCCGCTGACCCACATCGCTCAATTGCTGCACCTGATAAAGCAAATTGTCGAGAAACTGGCGTAAACGTTCCTGAGCTTGTTCTAGACTATTCCGGTTGACCACCATCTCTCCAACCAGGTTGTTGAGATTGTCTAAATGCTTAACCGAAACTCGCATGGTCTGATCGCTCAGAACTCCCCGGCGATTCGACCGACGGTTAGGAGCGTTGGCAGCTTTACGACTTACCGAGCCTCCCGCTAAGGTTTGATCCGCATCTTTCAGCAAATCTTCAAGGTCACCAAATTCATCATTTTTAGCTGGCATGTTGAGGGTTGTCTCAACAACAGGAGAAGCTGCGGGTGGAAGAGCATCACCTAGTAAGAGTTCTAAATCATCAAAGTTATTTTGTTCCGGCTCAAACAATATTTGATTTACTTCAGCAGAAGTTTGAGTTGTTTCCCCGAGTATGGCTTCTAAGTCAGAAAAGTCATCGGGTTGAGCAGGTTGATTGAGGGGGATGGCCGATGAAGAGACAGGTTTCTCCGGTGCTTCCATAGGCTCCATAGGCTCTCCATCAAAACCTTCTCCAAAGTCGAGTGAAAATGGGTAGGATTCTGAAACCGCCCCAACTCCGGTTTCCACAAATAAGTCGTCTAGTTCAGCAAAGTCATCCTGGGCTGAATCATGGGGCTTTAGGGTGATTGGAGCGGCGATCGCTGCTTCCCCAAATCCTTCAGGACTTTCTAATTCAAACTCAAATCTTGTAAAATCCTCTATCTCCGAGTTAGCTGAATCTTGAGCCTGCATGAAGCCTGAAACGCTATTTGGGAATCTCTCTATCTCCTCAGCCTCTCTTGAATCTGCTGCATGAATGGGACTTAGAGCGATAAACTCCTCTGCTTTAGAAGGCTCAAGTTGGTTAAGAGGAACTGAAACTTCAGCGTCGCGATCACTCGCAAAGGTATCACCAATATTGATATTTACCGATTCTCCATTGTGAGGTGAATTGGATTCATCCATAAACCATTCATTTGCACCATTCTCCCAAGCATCACTGGTTAAAGATGGAATGGTGCTTTCGGATAAAGTATTATCGTCTACATATCCTTCTGCTGTAGTTTCAACCCACAACTTATCTATCTCCGTATCTTGAGCAATTTGCCCTAAGTTAGGTTCAGGATAATGGGTCAAGTTGTTAAAGTTTAGTTCGCCATTTTCCTCTGGACTGCGGAAGTTTAGCGTAGGAAAATCTTCTGAGCTACTGTCAGTCAAACTATCAGTCAAGTTGAAAAAGTTAACTTCATTGGGCTGAGAGTGTAAGTCAAAGTTCAACGAACTAGGTGAGCTTTCTACAGACTCCTCTTCTATCTCATCAATCTTCAATACGGCTTGCTCAGATTCGGAGCAAATATTCCAAAGATTATCCAATTCAAAAGCTTCCATCTCATCATCAGTCTGTGAATCTGATTGATCTGTTGAAAAGAACGTAAACTCATTTTCCTCTGCTAATCTGGATTCTGAGTTAAGTTCTAGCAGCTTTGCCTCGACAGGCTGAGAAGCCGCAGAAAGCTCGAAGCCTCCTTCTTCCAACTTTTCATCAAGAATTGATGCACTCACATCCTCTACTGCTCTTGCAGACGATTCCATGTCAAAGAACAGTTCAGAGCCGTTTGTAGAGTCTAATTGCTCTACCAATAAATCTGGGACAGTCTCAGGAGTGTCAGAGAGACCAGCAAAATTTGCAATTTCCTCGTTAGATAAAGTGGTTGAACCCGCATCAGCTTTTTCAGCTAGTAGAGGAAACCCGGAATCTTTTGCTGGCTGAAGTTCAGCAGGCTGTTCAAAGAAATCTGCTTCAAAAAAACTGAAAGGCGAATCATTGTTAAGCTCGCTAGGCTCACCTAACTTAGCAAACTCGGTAGTTTGAGCGATGCTTAATGTAAATGGGTCGTCAGAAGCAACTAAGGCAGGTTGCTCGGTCAAGTTGGGCAGATCAGATCCAGCTAAATCAAACAGAGGATCAGAGGGGGCGATCGCTCCGTCATGACTCAAATTCAGCGCAATTTGCTCATCAGCCGATACTGTGCCAAGCGGATCAATCAACCCTACACCTGTTCCCATCTCATCAAACGATATTTCAGATGACGTTTCAGGTGCCGAGGCGCTATCGAGCCAGTCTGCCTGAAAGGGGTCATCTGATGATAGTGCAGCTAATTGCAACAGATTGTCTGAGACCATCAGGTTCCCTTGGGGCATCAGGGAACTTTGCTGCTGAGGTTGGAAAGGGCTATCAAGCAATTCTGACAAATCTTCTTCTACCAAATCATCTAAAACGAGATCATTAGATAGATCAAGGTCATTAAGGTTATCCAGTAACAAATCAGAAAACTCACTATCGGCACTCTGACTTCTTAACTCAGAAGAAACGGTGGTTTCGTGAAGGTCATCAGCGGACTCTTCTGACTGCCATGTCAAGTCTAGATTAGGCATTTCTCCTTCAAAGAGGTCAGCCAAACTGTTTAATTCTGCAATTCCGACTTCTGGACCTGATCGACCGTCTAGTGAAGAATTGGTTTTAGAGGATGGCTGATCATTAAAGGATAAATCTGAATTGGCAGAAGTTTCAAAATCGGCTTCGTTGAAATTAAGGCTAAATTCTGACTCAAATGGGGAGATTTCTAGTGCTATCGCCTCCCCTCCTGATTCTTCTTGAGTAACGGCATCATTAAACCAGTCGTCATTGGTCAGAAGATCTGTCTGATCGAATACTGCGATCGCGCTCAAAGATTCATTGAGTGGAACTACAAATCTATCGAGATCATCAAACGATAAAACATCTTCACGCTCATCAAAGCCGCTGCCGCTCAATTCCATTGAGCCTAACAAATCTGTAAAGTCGGAACCTAGATCATTAACGTTAGATTCATCTTGTAGGGGCAGAAGTGCTGTTAAATTGTTACTCGCCAAAATTTCGGTGGAGCGCCCAGACAAGACTAATTCTTGAGCCTGCTTGACTTCTTTAATGATGACAGGAGCAAGAACACGGTAGCTATTTTGGGGGTTGGCGATCGCTCTGCGAACATCATCTAGCAACCTACACCAAGCCAGTAAATCAAGTGGGTCACCGTATTGCCCTAACACCGAACAAATCGCTTGAAGTTGTTGTCGGCTATCGGTAGTCTCTTTTTGTTTGAACAACTGAAGCATTTCTCGGAGTCGAATCGGGACTTCGCTTTGAAAAATGAGTTGGAGTGCACTTTCTTCTGCTGCGGGTACGCCAACTGGGGCGGAAACAGGCTGTCCTATTGAGAGGATGCTTAAATCCACGTCTTCAAGAAGCGTACTGTTCACCTGACCGATTAAGCCACTAAAACGGCGATTCAATTCTTGAAAAACAGGCTCTACACCTGCCATGACTTCTGCCGATTTATCGTTGGTTAACCCGAAAGGACCCTGCAACTGTTCAAGCAAGGCTTGCAGCGCATCAAAAATTTTGAGGAAAAGGGTTTCTAAGGCTTGGTCAATTTCTATTGGACACTCTTTGAGAATCTTGAAGTAGTCCTCTAGACGATGGGCTGCTTGCTGAATGCTAGTTAGTCCCAGCATTGCGGCTCCGCCTTTGACTGAGTGGGCGGCTCGAAAAACCTCATTTACCATTTCGGGGTCTTCAATCGTCCCTTGCAGATTCAGCAACCCCTGCTCAATGGTATTGAGGTGATCTTTCGCCTCCTCAATGAAGTAGCCCATAATCCGCTGTTGTTGTTCCGACAGCATAGCAGTGTTCCTCTGAATACTCTTGGCGATCGCCCGATAACGGCAATAAAATGTCTAAAACGAAGGGTCTAAGGTTCAACCTAAACTTTCTCAACTCGAAACCGTTCTACCGATGAGAGCAGACCCCGCGCCACTCCCACCAGATTTTGCAGAGAGCCAGAAACTCGTTGTGCCTCTTGCGAAGTTTCCTGAGCCGTTAGCTCCACAGATTGCATGACCTGTGCCACAGCCCGCGAAGTTTCAGTTTGCTCCACGGTGTCTGATGTAATCGAGCGCACTAGCACATCGATCCGGTTAGAAACTTGAATGATGTCTTCGAGCGATCGCTTGGCTTGTTCTGCCAACCGAGTGCCCTCAATCACTTGCTGTGTCCCTTCTTCCATTGCGGTCATAACTGACCCGGTTTCACCCTGAATTTGCAACACAATTTGTTCAATTTCCTTCGATGCTTTGGCAGCACGATCGGCAAGCTGCCGCACTTCGTCAGCAACGATCGCAAAGCCGCGTCCTGCCTCACCTGCTCTTGCCGCCTCGATACTCGCGTTCAGTGCCAGCAAGTTAGTTCGAGAAGCAATCTGCGAAATCAACGCCACAATTTTAGAAATCTCTTGAGAAGATTCAGCCAGACGCTTCACCTTCCGAGTGGTTTCTGCAACCGTTTCTCGAATTTGTAGAATTCCCGCTACAGTCCGTTCTACCGCTTCACCGCCTCTCAAAGCAGTACTAGACGCAGACCGCGCTACTTCCTCGGCTTCACGGGCGCTTTCTGCTACCCGCTGAATCGAGTCGGTCATGACTTGGACAGAGTTAAGGGTCACAGCCAATTCTTCTGCTTGTCGCAGAGCATCGGAAGAGAGCGATCGGGCAAAGATCTCGTTTTCTGTCGAACCCTTTGTGACCTGGCGGGCTGCCATTTTAACCTGTTGAACAATCTCTCGGAGGTTTTGAATCGTTAGGTTGAATGAATCTGCAACGGCTCCTAATACGTCAGCCGTCACTTCTGCCTGCACAGTCAAATCGCCCCTAGCGGCCCCTTCCACATCATCTAGCAGCCGAATGACTTGGCGTTGCAGGTCTTCTTTCGCTTGTTCTTGCTCCTCTGCCTTCCGTTGAGTCTCACCTGTACTGGTTAAGATGGTTTTCGCCATCTGATTAAACCTTACCGAAAGTAAGCCAAATTCGTCTTCCGAGTAAACTGTGGCTCGGGCACTAAGATTACCTTGCGACACGGCCTCAAACTGCGCCTGCAAATCTGCTGCTGTCCGCTTCACTTGTTTGGTGGTCATGCCGCTCAACACACCCGCTACACTACCGCCAACAACTAGTGCTGCCCCGGTCATGGCTAGGCTTGCCATGGTCAAGTAGGGCTGAACCACTGCTTTTTTATCTTTGGGAATTGCACTTGAAAACCCATAGCTTACGCCTGCTACAACGATCGCAGAGACAACGCCCGTAGCCAGACCAACAATCCATTTCTTTGAGGACAGAGAAGAATTTTCCAGGGGTGCAATCCAGCCTTGCTCCACACTTACTTCTGGTTCAAGGTTACGAGTATTTGCCTGGGTAAAGTTAGGCATTTGCTCAGAATGACTAGAAAGCGGAAACATTTCGTCTTCCTGAATTGTCGAATGATCGACATTTTCACTAAATCCGAACCCTGAGCCGCCAAATCCAGAACCATTCAATGCTCCAGAAGTGTCTTTGGAGGTGCTAAATTCTGAAGAGTCGGTGGGACTAATTAGATCAATAGAATTATCGGAAAGGTCGAATTCTGGCAAACTGCCAAGGTCATCAAACTCGTCAAACTCATCTAAAAAGTCAGCGCTGTTCGCTCTTGTTGTGGGAGCGCTTGAAGCAAAAGAACGCTCTCCGCGTGATGGAAAATCGTCATCAAGGTCATCTAATCCATACCCAGAGTTTTCGGAAATGAATGTGCGATCGTCTTGGTTATAGAGATTGGTGCTGGAAATGCCGTTAGATATACTACCCGACATACTAAAAGTGTTTGCTGCCCGTCCTAAGTCTCCATCTAAGTCAGAATCATCTAAGCCCATAAATAGAGTTGCATCATCTGAAGGATTTAAAGGCGACTGGGAGCCAAATTCCTCCATGGACGTAACAGAATTGTTGTTAAAGTCATCTAATGCCGAGGCACTGTTGAATGCAGTGTAAGTGTCGGGTGTTGGCTGAGCATTAAGGGTAAAAGAGTCTTCATCATCTACAGACTGACTCAGCGTGAAAGGCTCATCTAGGAGAGGCAATTCTGTTTCACCTAATGGCTCAGAAGTTGCAAAGGGATTGGCAAAGGGGGAAGAATCTGGTGCGTCTAGAGGATCAGTAGACTGAGGGTTCCAGTCCAATCCAGTCGTTGGGGCAACGTTTAGATCTGCAAAATCGAAATCTTCTAATTCTTGATGAGACAGGTTTGTTCCATTGCCGCTGTTAGTACGGTAGGAATCAGAACTATGGGGGTCGGTAGTGCTGACAAAATCGGCATCAATATCTGCGAATGCATCATCCACTTCCCCTCCTGCTATACCTAGGGGATTTTCTACTCCATATTGATCAGCATAAGCTAAGCCATTATTGGCATAGTTAACATATTCGGCATCAGATGTTAAGCCCAGAACCGATTGATATTGCTCTCGGGCAACATCGTATTGCTGTAACCCATAGCAGTAGATGTGACCTCGCAGTAGGCAAACGTTTGGATCGCTGGGATAAGTCTCTGCGAGCCGATCAATAATTGAGGCAGCCTCATCATAGCTGCCTAGCATGTAAGCTCGTTCTGCCTGTTGATATTCCTGTGCGTACCCAGTACTTGATGCCATTTACCTTCTCCTGCCCGTGCAAATCTCAAACTGTGCTTATGCTGCCCATCGTGCCGATCGCAAAATCGCTACTTGATCAAGCAATCTCAGCAGATGGTCGGAACTTTCTAAAGACCACTCTCCTCGTAGAAAAGGAGCCATCAACTCTGGTACGTTGGTTGGCATCTGCACTGTGTCAATATCTAGCCAATCCATCCCAATAATTCGATCGATGGCAAGACCCAACATTGCGTCTTGATCTTCAATGGCAATGACAGAAATTTCGGGGCGATCGGTGCTTAAAGGCGTGGAGTCCCCTAAAAATTGACCCAAATCGGCAACCCAGATCACGCGTCCTCGCACATTGAGCGTACCCAAAAGCAAAGGAGAAACATTAGGAACGGGTGTGATCCGGTCAGGTGCAGAAGAGATGACCTCTCTAATTCCAGTGGCAGGCAAGGCAAATTCATCACCTGATGTGACATAAAATCTCAGATGAAGTTCACCCTCTGGGCTTTCAAGTTCCTGAAACTCAGAAGCTTGATCTTGCCCTATCCCTGTCAAAAAATCTGGATTACCTATCATGGACTTTGCCCTACTGACACCACGGAAAATATCTAGATATCATTCCCCTTTAACCTACCCGTACCCAGGGGTTTCATATCATTTAATGATTGTCTATGTACTCTTCATTAGTTTTAATAGTTAATAACTGTATTTACCCCTACAACAATTTACCCGCGTAAGAGTTGCTTGACTGTGCCTACCAGTTCAGTAGGTTGGAAAGGCTTGGCAATATAAGCATCTGCACCTTGCTTCATCCCCCAGTACCGATCAAACTCTTCGCCTTTAGAAGAACACATCACCACAGGAACGCTCTGCGTTTTAGGATCGGCTTTCAATCGCCGACAAACTTCATAACCATTCATTTTCGGCATGACAATGTCTAAAACAACTAAGTCCGGACGGTTACCCTGAATTTTCTCTAGTGCTTCTACTCCATCTCCAGCAATGGTCACAGTTAAGCCGCTGCCTCTAAGCAGATCTGTAATCATTTCTCGCTGTGTAACACTGTCTTCGACCACTAAAACTGTAGTCATAACTTTTGACCTACCCTTAAGGTTGACGGGAAAAACCTGCCTTGCCTCATGATTCTCCTCACCCAAACAACTTGTACTATTATGTTCTGCTCACAGCGATCGCCATCACTTTGCGCTTTTTATCTACGACGATGTGAGGGAAACGGTGAAAAGGAACCTCTGACCTCAAGTTCTAACTCATCTTTAAGATCTTCTGCCAATAAGTTTTCCGACTTGAGGCGATCGCGCTGCCCTAAACCGACGTATTGTTCCACCAATGTCAATAGTTCTACCTCTCCAAAAGGCTTTGTTAAGTAGTCGGTTGCCCCTACCATGCGGGCTTTAACGCGATCGATAAAGCCATCCTTCCCGGTCAACATAATAATAGGAGTCTCTCGGAAAACGCTAGACTTCCTTAACATGGCACAGATTTCGTAGCCATCCAGTTCAGGCATTGTAATATCGCACAAAATTAGAGTCGGTTTGAGTTGAAAAACCAAGCTCAATGCCTTCAGGGGATTACCGATGGCGGTGACTTCGTATCCTTGCTGGTCGAGAATGCATTCCACGGTCTTGCGAAGGGCGAGACCGTCGTCAATGCAAACAATGCGAGGAACTTTATGCTCGTGCAGAAGCTGAAGTTCTCGGTTTGAGTGCATAAAGTCTTCAGCAGGAGGAGCAGACAGATGGACGATACCTTGCTGAAGGTAAGGATAGATAGCACGGGCGACGGCTGATATGTCTCGGTTCAAATAGCGTGCCATTTGGCGGAGCGAGGTTTTTCCATCTACCCACCGCTCCAACGTGGTGCGAGCGCTTGCACTAAGGGTCTGGCGAAGTTGATTAGCATCAGCGATCGCCGGACACTGATCAGGAGACTGGATATGAGGATGAAACTGTTTCCACTCCTGCACCTGCTTCATAATTCTTGCCACCAGAGAACTAATTTCTAGGGTTGTCAACTGGGGAGAGAGGGCATGACCAAGTTCAAAAATGAAAGAGCCTTGGTGGAGACTCAGTAAGTCAAATAATGTCTCATGCACCATGCTTTGAATGATGCTGCGCCCTTGGGCGGCTGTTAGCACACGGTTTTCAAGGAGTGCCCAGAGATGACCATACTCAGGAGTGTTGATAGTGGCGATCGCCGATATGTTCGTTAAAGAGGGCGATTGGTCTACATTATAACGACGGAGATGGTCTTGCAAGCGAGTTAAATTACCGCAACTCTCTCCTGCATAGATAATTTGTCCATTGAGGAAAAAAACAAACCAAGATTCTCCCGTCGCGTGGTCAAGCTTGCGGGAAGAGTTGACATTGTTTGTAGCGCCATAGGTTTCTACAAACAGCCCACCTGTCCGTTGACCTAGCTCAATAAGCTGCAAGATACTGCGAATGTCTATCTCACTTAATTTACCCTGCATTCAACCCCAGTACTTTTTTGATGAATGTGATTAGCATTGTGCCCCGAAGCTAAGGAAGAGCGATCCCTCTTCCCTGCTTATCTCCCATGTGTCTAAAGCAAAACTTGAAGTTTAATTCCCTCCTGTTCCTGTTGTGCCTAAGAAATTCCGGGGAACTCTAGACAGGTAAGAGATCAGCTAAGACATTAGCGACCCTCAAATCAAACAAGATGTCTTTTCAAAAAACAAAACCTCTAGCGATCGCTTGCCCTTTACAAGATAGATATGTGCTAGAGCAGAGCGATGGCAATGTCACCATCATTTCATCAAATTTGACTGCAAATCGAGCTTTAGACACGGAAGAGGATTGTCAGCGTGCTGTATTTAGCGGAAGTACTCAGAAAGAATAGAAGCGTCCTTGGCAACGGCAAGGCTGAATTCAAGCTATTAGCTAGCCAGAAATCTGACCATCAATGGATTGCTATCCCTAACGAGGAAGTTGTTTCTGCACCTGATGATGTCACCTACGCCGCTGGGGTATTGGTGATGATAGAACTGACTTCGAGTAAGCAGATACAGAGACATAATGAAGCAGGTCGCCAATTAGTAAGCATTCTCCAAAATTTCTCTCGGTTGCAGGATAAAGCGAAAACTCAGGAAGAGGAAATTGAGCAGTGGAAGCAGTCTCTAACCTACCAAAGCCAAGAACTAAATCGTCGGGAAATGGAGATGGAAACCCGACACGAAGAACTCCAGCAGATGGAAGAGGAATTTGCCCTACTTGAGCAAAAGGGGCAAGAGATTGCTGCTGCCCAAGCAGAAATTACTCAGCTACGCGGAGAATTTGAGCGCAAGTCTCAAGAGCTAGAAGGCGCTTGGGCACAACTTCAAGGAGAAACCAATCGTTTAGAGGAGCGTCAGTCTGAGCTTCAGCAATCGCCAGGTCTGGATGAAGAGCAAACTCATTATCTTCAAGACCTATTGTGTCGCCTTTTAGGAGCGGTTATTCCAGTTGAATCCATTCAAAAGCAGTTGAACCTAACCTTTGAAGTTATTGCTCAACAGCAGAGTGTTTTGGATAGTCGTTGGCAGAATTTGGAGCAGTATAGGTCTTCTGCTCAACAGTTACAGTCAGAGGTTGATCAGCAACTTCAAGCCGTTCAAGAAGCATGGCAAGTATGGCATCATTCTCAAGCTGCCGTAGAAGCAATTCGTATAGAACTACAAACTAAGCAAGAAGCCCTAACTTTAAAGCAAGAGAGTGCCCAGGTTTTGGCTCTTAAATTAGCGCAGTATGAAACTTTGCATCAGCAGATTGCCCAACTGATGGGAGTTCCTGAACAGGGGAACGAGGCGTTAAGGGATATGCCCTTAGAAGATTTACAGAATGTGGTTAAGGACTTGGAAAAAGATTTAGAGAAAATGTCCAAGTTTGTCCATAGCCAAGAAGAAGAGCTAGCCCTTCAGCAAAAAACTATTGATGACCTTAAGGCACAGAGTCAACAAGCCAGTGAATACGATCGCCTCAGATTGGAATCGGAGCGAATGGAGGAGCAAGATTGTTACCAGATGTTGAATCAGACTTTAGTCGGTCAACGTCGCAATTTATTAGAACGTCAAGGTGTTCTGAAGCAGCACCAAGTGATGTTAGCAAAGCGCCAAGGGCTTCCTTTGGAAAAGGAACCAGTTTCTATTGATTTAACACCTCTTTTGACTCAAGTTGAGGAGTTTAAGGAACAGCAAACTCAAGAGAAGCAAGTATTAGATACACAAATTCAGCAGTTGCAAGAGACAGTCAGTCAAGTTCAAGCTTCTGTCAATGAGAAGGTAATTAATCTAGACGCTAAGCGTCATGAAATTGTGAAGCTAGAGCAGCAGTTCCACACTCAACTAGCAACAGTGGCTGAGCTTTGGGGCAGAGTGAATATATGTCAGGAATTACTCCAACCAATGCAGGAAGGCATTCAGACAATGAAGCAAAAAGCAGAGGCGATCGCCAGTGTCATGACGCAATTTGAAGAAGCGGGTAACTATCAGCGACAAGCGATCGCGGAAATGCAAACGACTGTTGAGCGCCTAACAGGTAAAGTTCCTGAGTGTATGGTCTAATACTCTACTGTCTTCAACAAACGTACCAAAAAACGGGTTAGCCTTTATAAGCTAACCCGTTCATTTGGAAACGCTGAGAGAGACTAAACTCTACATAACCAGTCTAACGTTAGCGTTTTGTAACCCAGGGCGCTTAACTTCAGCCAAGGTCTTGTTGACAGCATACTTCTGATTGATCGAATTGATCAACTCAGTCTGGTTGTGCTTTTTAGCAACGCCCCAGAGGTCAGCAATCAGATCAAAAGACCCATCTGCATTACGAGACCAACCCAAATCATATTCGCCTTCAAGAGTAGCAACAATGTCAGAGCGGACGCGCTGACCATTGTAGCCACGAACATCAGCTTCGGTCTTAACAGAGATTCCGAGATCCCGAAGAGAGTTCTTGAGGATTTCAGCATCAGTGATTTTGGTGCGCAGAGTGCTAAAGTGAGACATCTTAGATTTCCTCCAGTAGAGAAATTGAGAGAAACGACACAGTTCAAGTTGTGAATAACGCCGCAGTACTCAACGGGTGGAACGCTGGCAGATGCGGTTCAGTTGTTTCCTTCAAACTGCTAGCCCATTAAGACTAGCCCTTCCTCCTGTGGGAGCAGGAGAGAAAGCCTTTTAGAACTCTAGTCGCTGGTACTCGGCGACAGAGGATGCAGCAGGACGTGCGCGCTGTCTTGCCCAATCCCGTAGGGCAGTAACCTGCTCGTGCATCGTTTTAGAAAGCGGTAATGTGGCTCGAATTGAAGCGATAATATCGAGCTGTGTGAACTCTCGGTCTTGTGCGAACGCTTCGTACATAGCAGCAACTAGCGCCTGCTCAATTTCTGCACCCGAAAAGCCATCACAGACCATTACAAGTTGATCTAGATCAAAGCGACTAATGTCTTCGCGCCGCTTTGCTAAGTGGATTCCAAAAATTTCCTTGCGCTCATCTGAACTAGGCAAATCTACAAAGAAAATTTCATCGAAACGCCCTTTTCTAAGAAATTCGCCTGGTAGACGCTCGACACGGTTAGCAGTTGCCATGACGAACACTGGTGAAGTCTTTTCTTGCATCCAGGTAAGGAAGGATCCAAAGATTCGGCTAGAAGTACCTCCGTCAGAATCAGCAGAACCCGTGCTACCTGCAAATGCTTTATCGATTTCGTCAATAAATAAAATAGCTGGCGAAATTGACTCAGCCGTTTTCAAGGCATTTCGCAGATTCGCCTCTGACCGACCAACCATTGACCCGTCATAAACCCGACCCATATCTAGTCTTAGCAAAGGCAAACCCCAAAGACGAGAGGTTGTTTTTGCAATCAGAGACTTTCCACAGCCGGGTACTCCTAGAATCATCATGCCTTTGGGTTGGGGCAAGCCATACTCGCGAGCACGTTCAGTAAAGGCATTAGAGCGCTGCCGCAGCCAGTGCTTAAGCTCTTCCAATCCACCTACTGAGTCTAAAGTTTCATCCTCTTCTATGTACTCTAAAATCCCATTGCGCCTAATGAGTTGCTTTTTCTCAGAGAGAACAATGTCTACTTCAGCTTCAGTTAAACGCCCAGAAGTTACCTGCGCCTTCCGATAGACTTTTTCAGCTTCGTCACGTGTTAAGCCTAAAGCTGCCTTGAGTAGTTTTTCACGAGCTTCGGTCGTAACTCGGCGACTACGGCTGAGCTCAAGCTGTTGGGACAGGACTTGATTGAGTTCAGCCATGTCTGGCAATGGATAGTCGAGGACGATTACCTCTTTCTCCAACTCAATAGGAACCGTCTGAACAGGAGACATCAATATAATGGTTCTTTGTGTGTCCTTAAAGCTAGCGATCGCATCGCGCAGCCAACGAGTTACAGCAGGAGAGTCAATAAAGGGATGTAAATCTTTGAATACGAAAATCCCAGGATCACGCTGACGAATCACCCACTCTACAGCCGCTTCTGGCGAAACTGTATTGTGCTGAGTCACATTGCGAGGCTGACCGTACTCAACAATTCCGTGAGTAACCGTCCAAATGAACACCTTTCGTGTAGGTTTCATTTGTGCAAGAGCGTCAATCGTCTGCTCGGCTCGTTCTTCCTCAGAAGTGACGAGATAGATCAGAGGATATTGAGCCTGAACTAAGATACTAAGCTCCTCTTTCATGACCATAAAGCCTAACCTATAAACAGTGCAGACATTACCGAACATAGACCTTAATCTTAAGCAACACGCTACGATCGCTTAGGCTCGTCCTGCTAACAAATAACTAACTCACCTTCATCTCGCTGGTCAGAACCAACCTGATTTTCAGACAAAGCAGAAGTGGGAATATTTTCTTCTGACAAAATGCTATGCCGCTCACTAACTGCAGTCATCTCCCCGTCTTTCACAAGGAGAGGACTAGAGCAATGAGGACAGTCATAAATTTTGTTGGCTTGCCCATGAGACATTTCCACCTCATCCACAACATCCGAATGCATCAAATAAAAGAAAATTGCACGCTCGGCGATCGTAGACATAGGTTCAAAGTCAACAGCAGCCTTAATTTTGATCTGTCGATGAAGTTCTGGAGGGAGATATAAAGTGACCTTGTGCTTGTCTTGCATAAAACGACTATGTAGTTGATACCCGGGTATGGAAGTTAGGATAATCTTGATTCTTAGAAGCTGTCAAGGAGGCAAAACGCTTTGACGGCACTATTGTCACATTAGTTTACATTGATGGCTTTGTGACTGGAATGATGAGCAGTATCAATTTATGGAGTTATTAAACTAAGCTGCTGGAATAGATATGCTGTTGCTTCAACACTTGTCGGTATAGATCCTCAAGTTGGGTGATGTTTTGGGCAAGAGTGTAGCGATCGAGAACTCTTTGACGAGCTTTACGACCCAGAAGTGTAGTCAGTTCCGGGTGATCCTGAAACATGGGAAGTAGAGTTTGTAGTTGAGTAGACACCCGTTGCGTACTAATCACAATGCCAGATCCTTCTTCAAGAACTTCCCCATCAGCGCCTGCATCGGTTGCCACACAAGCGACTCCGCAAGACATTGCTTCCAATAAAGAAAGAGACAGCCCTTCTACCAGAGACGGCAGAATAAAGACATCTGATCCTCGGAGAACCTGAATACGCTGCTGCTCGTCGGCAACAAACCCCATCCAAATTACCCCTTGTTCGGTGCCGTATGTACCCATTAAAGAGAGGGCATTAGAACCATTGCCTACAATAACGAGCTTACTGCTCTTGCTCATGTCTGCCTGTTTCCAAGCCCGAAGGAGTGACTCGACATTTTTCTCAGCCGCAATCCGCCCCTGATAGACAAAAACTCGTTGGGCGTTCAGTTGAGTTTTGAGCTTTGATAAGCCAGGTGAATATTTGTTGACATCTACACCATTGGGAATGACTGCCAATCTAGTCTCTGGAACTCCTAACCGAACCAATAAGTCACGCTGGATCTTAGAAAATACAATGACGCGGTTATAACTTGCTAGAAATGGAGCGTAGAGCTGATACATCAGATGTTGAGTGCCTGATGTAAAGTTGCGGCGTTTATGATCAAAGGGAGGATGGAAGGTGGCAACTAGGGGTAAACCAAGTTCTGCGCAAATTTCTGGCAGTAAAAAGTCTAACGGAGAAAGGGTGAGGGAGGCGTGAACAATATCTGGTCTAAGCTCCCTGAGCGCTTGAGTGAGAACTTTACTCGATTTGAACGAGGGGATGGTGTAGATCTGAGACTTGTAAAGAAAGGGAATAGGGACTTCCTGCCATTCTGAACGCGGCTCAAGAGGCGTATCTTCGGAGGCAAAGTGGACAAAGCTAACCTGATGACCCCGATCTAATAGCGAATTTGTGACTTCCCGACCGTAGGTAACATTGCCACAAAAGGGGGACTTCTTTCCAAGCCAAGCAATATGCATTCAAGTTAATCGCTAAGTAATCTTTTGAGAAATAAGAATCTAATATTAAGGATTTTAGACGGTTATGGCGTTGCTTCATCAGGTTGGGTAGGAGAAATTGTCCGAGTTAAAATGCCGCCCGCCATTGCCAAAGCCGCTAAGCCTAGAAAGACTGCTTGAAGCCCAAACCAGGTTTCTGCCAGCCCTGCCAAGACTAGGGGTAGACTAAGAGCGATATTAATAGCATTATTTTGTAAGCCAAATACTTTGCCGCGCATGTCTTCGGGGGTTTCTTCTTGAATTGCTGTTTGCATCGGTACGCCAGCGATCGCGCAGCAAGCGCCCAAGCAGACTAAAAGGGGCAGACAAGGGAAAAACCGATGGGCAAAGAAAGACACTGCGGCTAAGGAAATTGCCATCCCTACTGAGCCATAGAAACCAAGCTGAGTGCGAGAGAAGCGCTGTCCAAATTGTCCAACCAAAACTGCGCCGATCGCCATCCCTACCCCACCTGCTGCCAACAAAAACCCAAACTGAGAAGATTTGATATCGGGCATCACCTCTGCCATACGCACTGCCAGAACTGCGAGCGCCGCAAAAATGGAGAATAGGATGACCAGGTGAATGAGAGCGTTACGAACTTGCTGTTGATGCTTGAGATAGCGTAAGCCATCCCGAATGTTGTCCCAAACAGCGGGTAAGGTTTCGTCGGAAACAGCAGGTTTTTCGTTGGTTTTGAGCAGCATGAGCAGGAAGCCCGCGATCGCATAGCTGCCGCCTACCAAAAGCTCTTTGCCAATATCAGGGGTAGCGTTGAGGGCAGTGGCGATCGGCGCGACAAGTTGATCTGCTAAAGCCAGCAAAGGCTCACCCAAAGCAAAGCCAACAATCACCGATGCCATCATGGTCATCGTGTAAAGGGAGTTGGCAGACAGCAAATGGCGGCGTTCAACAACCAGAGGAATAACGGCTTGCTCTGCTGGTGCGAAAAACTGAGTAAGGGTTGAAACTAAAAAAGTAATACCCAAAAGAACACAGAAACCAATAGGCAAACCGTAAAACGAATGCCAGCCCTGAGTACTCCAAAGGAGGAAAGGGAGGCTTAAAACCAGCCCACCCCGGAGGAGGTTAGTAACAACCAGGACTGCTCGTTTGCGCCAATGATCGACAAATACTCCGGCAACTGAACCGAATAGAATGGCAGGAATTGTAGAAGCAATCATTAACGAAGACACCCAGCCACTGATAGTTTGGTCAGCCGACTGAAAACGGCTAGCGATCAGGGCAATCATTAAAACTAAGTAAACTTTGTCTGCTAACTGAGAAAAGACCTGACCACTCCAGAGCGCCAGAAAATTGCGATTTCTAAGCACTGGGAGAAACCCATGTTCTGGTTCTAGCTCTGGGGGAACGCTGGGTAGTGGAGATATGGCGATCGCCCCGTTTCCATTACCATTTGTATTGGTGTGGGGCAATTCTTGATCTTTAGCCCATGACTGAACGCCAGAGTCGCCAGAAACAATGCGTGTGCCCATCTCATCAGACGGATCATGCTCAGATCTAGCTTCGAGATAACGTGGGAGCACCATCTTGTCTGGTGCTGTTGACGCTTTAGGGGTTTCAAAATCAGACGGTCGCATCATCATGGTTTACGAACAGGGAGAAGGGGCGTTAGCGGGAACAAAGCAGGCATCAATGAGTGCCGCAGAACGAATGGGGCGATCGAGGTGATATTGAGCATAATGGCGCAATACTCGTTCAATGGAAAGCCACGCTTGATAATAATTAGGCTCTAAAATTGCCTCATCGACTTGCAGCAGATCTTGGATGAGGTTAGGTTGTGCCAATCGTTGAAGCAGCCATAACTCCAAGGCATTGAGTTGAGTTACCCATGCTGGATGCTCTTGGGTTGAGGAAGGGCTAGACACTTTGGAGCTATTTGAAGATAAAAGCGATAACTTTTTTTGAGGACGGGACGGGGAGGATAAATGGTCAAGTTCAGCAAGTTGAACAGTGCCTCCTGAGACAACGCTGAAGCCAATTCTCCAGTTAGGATCGCTCAGGTTTGGGGTAATGATGTGCCGAGTCACGCAGCACTCCTGGACTTGAGGTGTAATTCCTGCTAAGGCAAGGAGGTGAAAAGATGCATGGGTAAGGCAAGCAAGCGTTGCAGGAGATTTTTCTACGCGGCTGAGATGCTCTCTTATGAGGCAAAACAACTCGGCTTGAGGTTGATCGCTCAAGGCTTGACAGAGGGCAAGCTCTGCCAGGTACTGACCTGCGGTTAGTTTACTCAGGCTTTGACTAAGACCAGGATATGACTCCAAGCTCTCTGCTTGAATAACTTTGTCGAGGTTACGTCCTTGAACAATCAGCAGTTGATTGACAACGAATAAGCCGCTACGCCCACCCAAACTAGACTTGTGTTTACGAGCGCCAGGAGCGATCGCCCGAATTAAGCCAAACTCCTCTGTGAGAATGGTTAACAGGCGATCGGATTCTCCTGACGGCGCTGTCTTGAGATTAATTCCAATTGCCTTGTAAGTTCCACTCATATATTAATTAAGAGGCTAATCCTTCCTCAAGCGTACCGTGTTGCCGCACTAAAGCAGGGCCGTAGGAAGTTCCTAAACGAGTAGCACCTGCCATAATCAGCGCGATCGCCTGCTCTGCCGTCCGAATTCCACCCGAAGCTTTGATCGCCACCTGGTCTTTAGCAACCTGGTGCAGGAGTTGAACATCTGCCACTGTTGCGCCCCCTAACCAACCTGTGCTGGTCTTCAAAAACGAGACACCCGCATCAATGCAGATTTCGGCTGCCAACACCTTCTCTTCGTCACTCAGGATGGCAGTTTCCAGGATGGCTTTAATCGTTAGCCCTGTCTCGTCGACAATAGCAGCCAGTTCTCGATGTAACGCTTCAGTATTGCCAGATTTTAGCCAGCTTAAGTTAATAACCACATCCAACTCGTTAGCACCATTTTCCATGGCTTCCTGTGCCTCAAATCGCTTGACCGCAGAGGTCGTTGCCCCAGTCGGAAAACCAATCACAGTACAAACCTGAGGACGTTTATTATGCAAGAACTCTACCGCCTGACGAACAGCATTAGGGAAGATACAGACAGTTGGAAAGCCAAATCGATCTGCCTCTTCGCAGCACTTCAAAACCTGCTCTGGAGTAGCAGCAGGATTCAGAAGAGAGTGATCAATAAATTCTGCTAAGTTAATTTCAGTCGTAAATCCTGCCACGCTTCTACCCCGCTTGTTTTTAATCTGGCTTAATACCGCACAGTGTAAAGCAACACACTTCTGATTAGAGCGAGTACGTTATGCTATTAACGCATGACGAAATAATGGCTAACGAAATTTTCTCATGTATGATTTTCTGAGGTTATTATGGCTTCTCCATCCACTCCCCCAAGCCAGTTTTCGGAAGATACGACCTGGAATAGCCTGAAACGGGCGATCGCGACAAGTTCTGGGTTCAAGCGATGGCACCTTGAGCAGACGAGTAGCCCACAGATTCAGAGCATGAACCAAGAGCAACTGGTCAGTTGCTACTTGCGCGAAACCCTAGAGACTTTAGCCTATTAGGTTGCTTCTTAAAGCACTCCTCTAATTCGCTCTAAAAGGTTGTCAAGACCGCCTCTGAGAAGTGAAATCTGTGCATAGGTTTCTGAAAGACGATTACCATCGATATGAACTTCTTCAGTGGGGTAGTTCTGCGCCACCTCGAGAATGCTGATGTTGTTGTCCTCGCTTGCAGAGAGCACGAGGGCGGCTCGCATGGCTTGTTTGTCAGCTTTGCGAGAAGACGTGTAGATATATCGACTTAGTCGTTCTAGGGCGATGTCGCCAACGATGCTATTAAGAAACCGATCGAGCGTTACAACGTCAACCTCAACTGTGTCGGTGAGAGTTTGACGAATTGTCTCTGGGTCTTGCTTAGATGTTCGCAGATAAGCTTTGAGGTCACGCGAGAGTTTACCTGTCTCGGCAAAAGTAGTGAGTTCTTCGACAGAAACTGAACGCTCAAAGACGTTGTACTTAAGCACAACCTGTTCAGAGGCGAGCGCCATTGGGCTGATTAGAGAGAGGGCGATCGGGGTGCCCAGTGCTCCCCATATTGCCAGTTTCAAAGGTTTTTTATTAAACATCTTTCCTCTAACTGAACCCATTGTTCTCCATCATAGGCAGACGTTAGGGACATGGGTTTAGTTCCATAGGGAAAAGTCATTTAACAAGAAAGCCGCGATCGCACTTCCTAACGGCACAGTCAAATTATCAATACCCCATTTAGAGAAAGCCTCTAGACCTGTGGCGATCAGGGCGATCGCAGCAGCAACGAGCCAAGTTTGCCAAATATTTCCTTGCACAGATAGAAAAATAGAGCTACTGACACCGTAGCTAACTAGTGCCATGGTCAATGACCCCTCCCAACTTTTTTGCATTCCCCAAAGCTCGTAAGGGTGCCGTCCCCATTGTTTTCCAATAAGCGCTGCTAGTCCATCACCCCAAGTCATGATCAGCACGCCCATGACTGCATAGTAGACATGAGCTTGCCAAAAAATGCCAATTAAAACGCCAATACTGACGGCATAGAAAAAAGTGCCCAGGCTTTTTCGTCCAATGTTATTGATATCTGGCAAGATTGACAGTCGGTATGATAAAAGAGTCACTAAACTGAAGAGAACCGAAGCTAAAATTCCCATCCATGCCGGAATTTTTAGCCACCAGGCAAGTAGAATAACGTTGCCCGTGCCAATATGGACAATTTTGCGAACCATTTCAGGCTGGGCATGGGCAACCCGACGAAGAACTTCAGCGATCGCCACTACAAAGGCTAGCCACACTGCCACCACAGCAATCTGTAAGCTCAAACTGGGTTCGATTAGGAACATAGAGTTCAACAAAATGGACTCATTTAGAAAATATCACTCTTCTCAATTTAGAAGATTTTTGGGCTGAACTCACCAACTCTTCAGCATTCAAGGCAACCTTACAGTCTGTATACTGACCTATTGAAGGTATTTTGAAACGTTCAGAGTGAGTGCTAGGGCGTTTATTCAATTCAGAGGCTTATGAAAGTAGCAGTAACTGGGGCAACAGGATTTGTGGGGAGTCGCTTGGTCGAGCGACTTCAGGCAGAAGGGCATCAGATCTTGGTATTGACCCGTAGCGCCGAACAAGCAAAACGAGTTTTTCCGACAGCCACATTTTCTGATGTAGAAATTGTGGCTTACTCGCCCCTAGAATCGGGCGCTTGGCAGCGATCGATTTCTGGATGCGATGCCGTCGTGAATTTGGCAGGAGCGCCCATCGCTGAGAGCCGTTGGACTCCAGAACGTAAGCAAGAAATTTCTGACAGCCGCAAACTGGGCACGCGGAAAATTGTAGAGGCGATCGCGCAAGCAAGCCCTAAGCCCACGGTTCTGGTTAATTCCTCTGCCATTGGCTACTATGGCACCAGTGAAACCGCAGTGTTTGAAGAATCTGCTAAACCCGGCAGTGATTTCTTGGCACAGGTCTGTCAAGACTGGGAGTATGAGGCAGAGCGGGTCAAGTCGGCTGGCGTGCGGCTGGTGATTTTACGAACGGGAATTGTATTGGGAATGGGTGGGGCGATCGCCAAAATGTTGCTGCCCTTCCGAATGTTTGCTGGAGGTCCAATTGGCAGTGGTCGGCAGTGGTTCTCATGGATTCACCGAGATGACTTAGTCAGCCTGATTCTTCAAGCTTTGACTCAAACTGAGATGACGGGCACCTACAATGCCACGGCTCCTCAGCCAGTGCGCATGGCAGAACTGTGTCAAGCCTTAGGGCAAGTCATGAACCGTCCGTCCTGGCTACCTGTGCCAGACTTTGCCCTCGAAGCGTTGTTAGGAGATGGAGCGCAGGTTGTACTGCAAGGTCAGCAGGTTCTCCCGAAACGGACTGAATCTAGTGGGTTTAAGTTTACTTACTCGACTGTGAAACCCGCACTGAAAGAGATTTTGAGCCAATCATAAAAATAGAGCGGGGACATGAGTTTTCACGTCCCCGCAGGTGCTTAGTGGATTTAAACAAAGTTAGTGAAGCCAAACCCCTACAGACCGAAATCTGTAGAAATCTGTGATTTAAGCCAGGTCTTTAGAATTACGCAAGCGAATTAACTGACGGCGCATTTCAGGAGAAGCTTCTATTTCAGAAACTTCTGTGACTTCAGCATGAGCTTGGAGTGGCTCAAGGTATTCGTCTGCGCCGTAGGAAAATGCGTCTAGTAGTGCTTCTAATAGCTGTTCGCGATCGCGGGGAAGATTTTTATCTTCAATGAGCCGAAACTTTAGATGAATTTCGCAGTTGTATACAGCAAGTTCAGAATCAAGAGGTTGAGAGTTAAAAGAATCAGAAGAATCAGATTTCATCAGGAACAACAGCGATCCCGGCGCTGCAGTAGAAGGTTGATTTGAATCAGGCTGAACACACGGCTTAATCAATCTACCTTCGACGCTCCCTCCAATGACCCTAAGGTCAGTAGAAGACCATTTAAGCAGAATTCCCTTCAAGAGGGATTTATATCGCTGGAATACTCACTCTTTAGCATTCCCACAACATCTAACAGATCTGCTAATAGGCGAAACTAAAGTAAGCACGTCTTCTTACTCCTCTGATAGATCACTGATCTGCACGCAATGGATAAAGTAGGGATCAATCCATTAATATTTAGTAATACTAACAATAGCACCCTTATTTGTGCTCACAAAGATGATTCTATAAAGCCTTTGTGAGGAATGAGGCATTTATATAAAAACGAGTTAAAGGCAAAGTTGAGGAGAAATTTATCTCAAAGGATGTTGCCTCAGCAGGCAATTGAAAAACCTACAAGACCTGGAAAACACGGGTAACTTGTCTACAACCAAGCTGCGGGTCAACCCAAAAATTGGAGTTAATTACTAACTGATGAATATTATTCTTGGGTGGAATATATGTTGCAGTTTAATTTTTTGCTTATCTCTAAAAATAAAGATGGTTCCAATACAAGTTAGTTTAATTCATCTTTTATTCTTGACAAACAAACCCTACAGAGTTAGGTCAGTGTTGTGTTACTGAGAAGATAAAAAAATGAGTGAATTCTTGTTTTAAAAATAGTGTATGTAGAATAAAACAAGCGAAAGAACTTAATTTAACGGCGATTTAACTGAGGCGATCGCCTCAGTTAATTAAGTTTTATCAGTCGCGTTGCCTAAAGTTTTAGCTTTAATCAATGAATCAATATTTTTACTGAAAAGAAAACGTTAAAGGATACTTCAAAACTGCTTGAGATTTAAATCCATAGAGAAAACTCGCCAGCAAAGGTTGAAAGTGATAGAAGATGAATTCTAGGGTCTTGTCTGGCGGCTTCTCGGTCTGAGGCAGTATTGTATCCCCAATCGCCTAAAAAAAGCCGAACAGGGCTTAGGTCAGGCTGAACGGTAATGGCTTGTAGAGTTTTTAGCCGATCTTCGACAAACCAGATCCTGAGATGCTCTGTTTGCTGACTCAGATTTTGCTGACTCAGATCTTGAATGAGGGCACGGAGCGTTTGTGATTTGGGTTGTTTAAGGGACTTACCGAAAATTTGAGATTGGGGAAAGTCGATGCCTTGTTGTTGCAACAACTGAACCACAAATCGTTCTTCTTTAGTAGTGATAATGACAGGATGCAAAGAACTAATCTGCTGAAGTCGCTCAATGACTCCGGGATAAAACTGATGGAGAGCCAGCCAACTTTCTAGATCGTTGGCAATCCACCGATCGCGTGTGTGATCGACTTGATTGCCGATTTCGGTGGGGGATAGCCCAGTGGCTTTGGCAAGCTGAGGGGCGATCGCGGCCCAGTTCGCTAAAATCTCTATCTCAGAAACGCCTGACAGAATTGCCTGAATCACTACAGGCATTTCCCATCCGGTTTCCACTACTGGACGCAAGCGATTAAACTCTTCTGCCAAACCTTCAGGCAGCACTGCTTCAGGATGCGACCAGATTTGGCAGTAAACTCGCCAAGCTGTCTGAAAATATTCCATCAAACCGTTGCAGAGAACTCCATCAAAATCGAGTGCTAAAAGAGTGGGGGCAGTTTCTATTTCTGTCATGACTGGAGGAAGGCAGGGTTGAAGGAAAGGCAGTGAGGACACTAGTTAAAGCCGCACTGTTCTAAGCGATCGATAAAGGCAGTAATTATTTGATGATCCATACGACAGCCGCCACGACCTGAGCCAATGCCTCCATAGCGACAGGCTTCCCCCCAAGGAATTTTCCAGAACCAGAGGGCTGGCAAGTGACCAGTGGGGGCTTGAAGAGTGAAGTCAAGTTGATTGTAGTATCTCAAGAATTCTAAGCGCTTGACCCACCAGCCAACATTTTTACTAAATTCTAAGGCGCGTTCTTCGTCGGAGCGACTCGGATTAACGGAGTTTTCGGTGGAGATAGTCACGCCAGAATAGAGCCGATATTGCACTCTAAAACTAAATTGTTCATCACTATATCTGCCCCAAAGACGATCGATGGTGTGTAGGTCGGTGCAAGGAAATTCGGCAAGCGCGATCGTGTCTAACCAACCAGCCTGACTGCGCGCGGTTGCCTGAAGCATGACATTCAACGTCTCCTCATCAGCTTCTTTCCATTGATTTGCTTCTAGCAGATCTTGGAGATGGGTGTAGTCCACGTCGCAGTCAGAACTGAGACTGGGCGGATCGAGGCGGGTGGTAGGGAGAATTGGCGCCTGAAGGCTTTCATCCGACTCAGTGAAACTGGAAAATGGCAGGTGGGTCGTAGAGACTTCGGCAAACCTAGAAAATGGCGGTGAAGTTGTGAAAGGTTCCAAGTCAATGTCATCTACTAGCTTGGCTTCAAGCGGGTCGGGCAACCGAAAATCTTGAGGATCAGGCGCTGTAGTCACTATGGATTGCGGGTCAATTGACGGCGAGTCGGAAAATGAGGAGTTTAGATCTGGGAGAAAAGGGGCGACTACGGCAGAAGAGTCATGCACTGAGGGCTGGCTAACTTTTTGTGCAATGAGTTGTCCTTCGATTTTAATGACATCGGGTCTTTGTAAACCCAGGCTATCTTGCAATTGCCATAGCCGATTCTGATGCGTAGGATTGAGGGGAAATTCTTGACGAATCGCATCAGAAAATTCTTGCTCGTAGCGGTACAAGGACTCTTTGTAGGCACGGCTTTGAGTTTGAAATTCGTGGTCAACTCTCGCTTCGATCGCCTCTACCTCTTGTTCAGTGAGTTCTAGAGATTGTTGAAGTTGCTGTAAGCCGTAGCGCATCTCCTGACCAGGGGGCGATTCTTGGCGAATGATTTGTAAAAAATCCTGCCTATAGCGGTCTAGACGCTCTTGATGTTCTCTGGTCTGGGCGCTTGCGGCTGCGTCAGTACGATTGTCTGAGTTCATACTCGATACGTTTTTAACAGAGAAAAGTTGGTTGTGTTAACGATATCGCTATCCGTACTGTTACACAACTCTGATACATAACTCTGGCATCAGCGTGGCTTACTCCCATTCGTGGGATGCTTGGATTTCAGCTTGAATCAAGTTTTCTTGCAGTTCTGCCCAGTCTATTTGGGCGCTGGGTAAGTCTTGCATCAGTCTGCCTTGTTGCATCTGCAACACGCGATCGCAAAATTGTTGAGCCAAATTGATCTGATGATTGATCATCAAAATAGTGGTTTGTTGAGTTTGGGAAAGCTCGATCAGTAACTTTAGTAAATAGTCTGCTCGTCCTACATCTAGGGCTGAGGTAGGCTCATCAAGCAGGAGAACCTTGGGTTGAATCATCAAAGCACGGGCGATCGCGACCCACTGTCGTTGCCCTACCGAAAGCTGGATTTCTAGTCGCTCTAGCCAATCTTGAGGAATGTGCATTTGCTCGATCCCACGGCTAATCCGTTGCTCAATAGCAGCTTGTGGAATGCCTCGCAACAACAAGGGATAAGCAAGGGCTTGGCGAACCGTCATGCCCAAAAGCTTGGACTCTTGCTGAACAAGAGTAATTTGTTGGCGAAGAGAAACAATAGGGATACGGCGGATATCTTGGTCTTCAAAGAAAATATTGCCTTGGCTGGCTTCGCTCAAGCGGTTGAGCAGCCGTAGAAGAGAGGTTTTACCTGAGCCAGATTGCCCAATGATGGCAAGGCGATCGCCCCGAAAGACTTTGAAGGAAATATCATCGAGCAAAGATTGATCCCCTAATCCTGCCTTCAGACCCACTCTCTCGAAACGAATTATTTCTTCAGACCCATTCATCTGCTCACCCTTACCCTAAGCCTGTCCAATCCAATGCTGTCCAAACAGTCCAACTATCGATCGCTAACAGAAAAACAGTTAGCACCAACAAAAATAGATACATCCAGGGCTGTGCCAAAGGTCGGACATCAGTGGTATCAATTCCTGTTTTTACCTGAACTTGCCGGACAAACTGAGCAAAACCTGCGATCCGCATGGGCAAAAGATATGCTTGCTCTGAAGTGCTGAGAAAGTAGTAAACGATGCCACCTTGCCCAGTAGAGCGAGGCTTGAGAGCTTTGACCTCTGCCCAAGGAAGCGACCAGCCCTTCCGAAATAGTTGAGGAACCCAGGCAGGATAGGCGACCTGAACCCCCTGCTCATCAACAATAACCCGTTCACAAAGCGCTGCGTAAAGCGCTAGTCCACCCAATATTAAACCGATCGCCAATACCATGGGCGGCACAGCAGCATGGGTTACCGCCGCGAGGAACGGCAGTGGCACAGTCAGTGAGACATAAAACAAAAGTAGGGTAATCCGAATTAGCGGTGAGAGATGGAAGACTCTGGGCTGAAAAGGTTCGGAGGACTGGATTTGGGGAATTCGGCTAGGAATAGAAGATGACACAATGAAAGGAGGAGAAGGTTGTCCTTAATTTAGCGTGAGTTTGATTAAGGTAAGTACTTTTGAACAATTGTCCAGCCTGTTAAAGTCACAGTGGTAAAGCCCAGAAAGAGCGCCAGGTTTGTGCCGATGTGAAGCGATCGTGCCCAAGGACGCTTAGGGCTAATTTGGGTAGAACTCCAGGCAGAGAGCAACGTTAGAGCCACCACCACCAATCCAGCAGGCAAGTGGGCTGAATGTCCTAGGTTGCCATAGTAGCCCAGGGTGCCGACCAGTCCAATCACCATCAGCAGCACAACAAGCGTGACCATTGTGCCACCCACAATATAGTGAGCGGGGCGCAGCCACTTAGGGCGAGGTTGGCTATTACGACGGCTCAGAAAGAGCCAGGAGCCAGAAGTCGCCAAGAGCAAGTAGGCAAAGAGGGAAAAACCCATTGACCAGGCAGCAATACGCCAGAGCCAGAGGAAGGAGGGGAGGTGCATAAATTAGGTTAGGGCGATCGCCTAGAGGGCAGGCTGCCCCCTTCATCAACGCTATGAATATCAGGGGCATCTCTTTAGCTTTTAGCTTTCGCTGTCGTCTGTCAATATTTTGAGGCGAATAGGATGGGAAAAGACTGTGCCTTCTTCTCCAAGGTTGACTTCGATTGTGTTGTTAGTTAAAGGAGCTAAGCAAGAAAGGAGCGATCGCAAATGGGGTGTACTCTCACCGCTGTCAACAAAGACGCGCTCAGCAAGAGTATTTAACCGTTTCCAGGTAGTGTAGAGCTTGGCGGCGGTTTGCTCTAACTGCGAAGCATTATTGACCAAATCAGCCGTGCTGCTCAAACATCCCAGCCTCAGCGCTTCTTCTAGAGCGGCTTCTAAGTCTATGGACTCGTGGTTGAAGATTTGGACTTGCGTAGCGGCGGTTAAGTACTTTGCCAAATAATGGGCTTCGGCGGTTACCTGCTTAACAGTTTCGATCTCAGGATTCTCTGCAATTTCCGATCGCAAGAAGTTTTGGTGGGATTCAGGAAGTTTTGCCATTTCCTTAACGAGCGGAGTTAGGTAGCGGGCAGGCACACTATGGTTCGCAGCTTTTTCCTTAATTTCTATAGGCAAAAGGTCAGAGGTGACTGCTGTCCATTCGTCAGAAAGCTGACGGACATCGCGGCGGGTCATGCGATCGCCCCGTTGCACGGCTTCGCTAACTAATTGCTGAACTTCGGGAGATGCCTGCGCAGTTTCAACAAAGGCTCGTTTGCTGAAGTGCTTCACATCTTCAACTTCTAGCATTCCACTTTGTAGCAGCGCGTCAGCACTGTTGGCTAATTCGATCAACGAGTAAGCCTGACTTTTGCTGATTTCTCGATCTTGGAGCCATTTCAAAAAACCTGCGCCTCGCTCATCGCCGCCGCGTTTTTGGCGATCGCGCACAGTTCGTAGAATTCTGCCGCGCCAAATTTCGGTCTGTAGATCAAAGCGATCGCACACCTGCCAGGCAGTTTCGATTTGCTGCTGAAAATCATAATCTGAAACCTGATCGTCTTGGGGGTCAGGTAGCTCAAAGTTAAGTTCGGTATTATCGCCCAAATCGCCAGCAAAGGTTCTGGGTAGCGGTGTTGAACTATTTTCGACCAGATGAAGGGCTTGAACCATAACTGAATTCCATGCGAGAGCCGATCGATTATGGCACGACTTGAGCAAATGACTACGGTGGTGCCCTAGATGTGTTGACGCGTTACTCAGAAAAATAGGAGGCATCTAGACTTTGCAATTTAAATCAATATTTCTAATGCACCATCATCTTTTGGTTAATTTGGATGTTAATAGAGCGTTTTCACCCTCTTGTGTACTGTGACTTCCTAATTCAGCAGAATACCTTATGAATATCGGGATTAGGCGATCGCACAATGCCCCCGACAACCCATAAGAGGATTTTATTTATGACTGACTCCATCTTATTTTGGAATCAAGTGGCGCTCGACGCATCAAAAGTAGACTTTTCGACCAAAGAACCCACCGACAAGATGATGCCTCAACAAGGTGGCCCTACTCGCAACTCACGGGCGTTGGCGATCGTTCATTTGGCAATGTACGATGCCTACGCGGGCGTAGTATCTGGCTCAACTTATCTCCAGTACGAAACCTTTGAAAAGCCTACTAGTTCTGAGCTTTTGGTAGCGCAAGTGGCAGCAGCAACGGCAGCAACATATACTTTGATTGCCCTGTTTAGCAACCAAAAAGACTCCTTCTTAAAGGAGCATCAAGAATTTTTGGTGATGCTGAACGCCGACGCTGCTCAAGTAGAAGCTGGAATAGTTTGGGGTAGAATTGTCGCCAGCAAAATGCTAGTAGCTCGTGACAAGGATGGTTCCGATGCTCCTGACAATGCTTATGTTCCTAGTCCTTTACCTGGAAAACATCGCCCTGATCCTGTCAATGTTACCCAAGGGTTCTTGGGACCTCTGTGGGGCAACGTTAAGCCTTTTGGGATTAACAATTTGATCGAGAAGGTTCCCGGTACACCCCCGCCTACTCTTGATTCGGTAGAGTACAAGACTGATTACAATCAGGTCTATGACAAAGGACGAGATCAAGGCGGCAGTCGTACACCTGGAGAAACCACCATTGGTTTGTACTGGGCATATGATGGTGCGCGCAATATTGGAGTTCCCCCTCGCTTGTATAACCAGGTGGTACGGGCGATCGCCATGAAAGCGAACGCTACCGAAGAACAGAACGCCAAACTATTTGCCATGATCAACGTGGCAATGGCAGACGCAGGGATTCAATGCTGGCACGAAAAGTATACCTACAACTTCTGGCGACCTATTGTCGGTATTCGGGAAGCCGACGAAGGCTGGGGGCCTACCGGCATAGGCGACGGCAATTCCTGCACCAAGGGCGATCCTGACTGGATGCCACTGGGAGCACCCCGCACCAACCAGCCTGACAGCCCGTCTGTTACGCCAAATTTCCCCGCATATCCATCGGGGCACGCCACCTTTGGTACTACAGCAATGCACCTGACCCAGATCTTCTTATGCTTACCCGATGACTTTGAGTTTGAGCTAGTCTCCGACGAACTCAACGGTGAAAGCGTTGGCAGAGGTGGTGCGGTGCGTACTCGTTACAATCCCAAATTGACCATTCCCAAAGCCATTGAAGAAAACATTCTCAGCCGCGTGTACCTGGGAGTTCACTGGGAGTTCGATGCTCGTGAAGGCGCACGGAATGGTCGTCGGATTGCGGAAATGATTTGCCAGTCTTTCCCGGCAATGGCATAGACAATTTTGGCTCTTAGCCTCAATCAAAACTTCAAAATACTACAGATAAATTTACGGTCGTAAGTTTATCTGTAGTATTTAAAAGTAGCTGATGGGGTTAACGGGTTCGCCGCTGACCCGGACTTCAAAATGGAGGTGGGGTCCTGTCGATAGTCCGCTAGAGCCGATGGCGGCGATCGCCTGTCCACGCTGCACTGTGTCGCCTTCTGCTACGTAAAGCTCGCTGCTATGCCCATAGAGCGTTGTGACACCGCCATGATCAATTAGGACAGCTTGTCCATAGCCGCCATACCAGCCAGCCAAAATCACAGTTCCAGATTGTGCAGCGAAAATGGGACTCCCGTAATCTGCCCCAAAATCTAAGCCTGAATGAAAGCGAACGTAGCCTAAAATTGGGTGCATCCGATCGCCGAACGGACTGGTAATAGGGCCATTAGAGGGGTAGCCCATCAAGCCTGTGCTAGGAAGCACTGCCGCAATGTTGCTACGGGATTGTTCGGCAAGCCGTTGTTGAATAAGGGCAGCAATATTTTCAGAGTCTCTAGAAAGCTGTTCTTCGGCGGCTTCTAAGGCACCCTGATCTTGCTTAAGACGATCAATGTTGGTCTTCTGAGTATCTGCTTCTGCTTGGAATTCAGACTTTTGGGCGAGTAGTTCTTGAGTAAGCAAGGCAACGGTGTTTTTTTGAGTGGACACCGCTCGCCGTTGGGTTTCAATTTTGTTGGACTGGGCTTTGAGGGTGACTAGGGTTTGGCGATCGCCCTTGTAAACTTGCTGGATCTGATAGCGGCGATCGAGAAATTCGTTCAAGTTTTGACTTTGTAATAAAACTGCCCAACCTTGGACATGCTGCTGACGCTGAAGAAATTTGAGCCGGGCAATGGTGGCAAACTGTTTTTGCTGATAGCCTGCCTCTACGCTGGCTAAGTTGATTTGCAGTTTGTTGAGGCGCTGACTGGCGTTTTGCAGCTTCTTCTCGTTGGCAGAAATTTGTGCGGTAGTTGCTTTAATTCGGATCTGAATGCCGCCTAGCTTCGTTTGGGCAGAGGCTTCTTGTCGTTGAATGCGATCGCGCTGCTCAGTAACTGTTGATCTCTGTCGCTCTAAGTCACTTTGTTGTTTTTGCAGTTGGTCAAGGGGCGTTTGGGCAATTACGGGCACAACCGAGCTACCTACATTAATCAAGAAAAACGCAAAGACCAAAGAAAGCGCAAAGACCAGCCATCGCTCTCCCAACAAGCGCCGCATTGGTTGCCGCCCTGCAAATCGATTCAACATTTTAATACCTGCTTAACCCAACGAATAGAGCGCAATGAGACCAAAGCTCAAAAGGATCAAACCAGAGATTCTATTCAAGCTGCGTAGGCTTGGCGCATTAACTTTTGTGCGAAACAAGCTTGCCCCAAAACTGAGAAGAAACCACCATAAAGCCGATCCCATGAACACACCTGTCACTAAAACAGCGGCAATAGCATAATCGCTTGTTGCTGCCAGCCCCGATCCGGCAAACACTCCGGCAAACATCAAAATTGTCATGGGGTTCGTTAGGGTTAAAAAATAGTAGAGGTATAAAGTGAAACATAAGTCCTTCGCATTTCTAGCCCCGTAGAATTTTCTTCAACAGGTTTCGTCAAAAAGGTCTTGACTCCCAAATAATAAAGAAATAGCCCCCCAATAATACGCAGCCAAAACGCCTGACTGACCAGCAAATCAGAGAGAAATGTCAGTCCAAATGCTGCGACAAAGCCATAAAATCCATCTGCCGTTGCTGCTCCTAGTCCGGTTAGTAAACCTGCCGTCCGTCCTAACGTTAAACTCCGTCGAATGCAAAGAATTCCAATGGGGACTACAGACGCAGCAATCAAGAAACCTAGCATCAACCCCTGCAAAAAAATCAGCATTCTTACACCTGCTTTTTAAGGGGTAATACCGTCGTTTCCTTCACTGTGGAAAGCACGATCGTGGTGCGTGTTCTTAAAATGCCAGGAAGCTCCTTGACATCACTAATAAGCCGTTCTAAATCGTGGGTATCTTGACAGCGCACCTTCAGCCAATAGTCGTCGTCTCCCGTGACGTGATGGCATTCCTGAATTTCGGGAAGTTGCTCAACCTTTTTGAGGAACGGGGCACGGTATTTGGGTTTTTCTAGCGTAACTGCAATTAATGCCGTTAACGGATAGCCGATCGCCTCTGGATTTACCAAAGCTGTGTAACCCCTGATCACCTGTCGCTCTTCCAATCGGCGAACGCGATCGGCAGTTGCTGGAGCAGATAATTCCAGAGCACCCGCCAGTTCTGCCCAAGTTATTCGTCCGTGGGTCATAAGATATTGAATAACTTTGGAATCTATCTCATCTAAGTCCATTTAGTTTGTTTAATAAGTTAATAAACTACTAAAACTTTCTTTTCAAAATAAAGCAAGCTAGAAACATAAGTTTCGTAAGTTCAAAGGATCTGCTTTTTAGGACAATCTTGTCATCTCTTCCGTCTGCTAGTATCGAGCAGTCACTTCTATCCCACCCAATTTTTATGACTAACGTTGCGATTATTTATTTCTCTGGCAACGGACACACTCATTTAATGGCTGAAGCCGTTGCTGCCGGAGCTAAACAAGCTTCCAACACTGCTGTTGAAGTGCTGCGGATCACTGGCGACCAAATTACCCAAGGGCGCTGGCACAATGACGAAATGCTGCAAAAGTTGCATCAAGCCGATGCAATTATCTTTGGTTCACCCACTTACATGGGCGGCGTGGCGGCTCAGTTCAAAGCTTTTATTGATGCGGCTTCAAGCGTTTGGTTCACGCAAGGGTGGAAAGACAAAGTTGCGGGGGGCTTTACTCATTCTGGTTCTCCCAGTGGCGATAAGCAGGGCACACTTTTATACCTCATGACTAATGCAATGCAGCATTGTATGGTCTGGGTGGGTAACGCTGATGCCAACCAATACTCTGACGCACCTGATGCCGTCAATCGTTTAGGGTCTTATGCGGGCGTGATGGGGCAGAGTCCTCCTGATATGACAGGTAAACCTGCAGAGGTTCATCAGGGCGATTTGCTGACAGCACAAAACTACGGCAAACGAATTGCAGAGGCAGCGCAGCGCTGGAAGATGGGATAGAGTACAAGACTCGTTATAGAAAAAGACCTCTGCTTAATCTTTGACGGGGACTTATGGAGCAATAGCTTAGATTTAAGGCAATAGCTTAAATTAAAGCCCCTTCTCTTGCGATAAGAGAAGGGGCTTGTACAAGCTTGCTTTATTTGAGAAGAGAGCTAAGCCAATTAGTAAGCTTAGTAAGCTCCTTTCTTGTTGAAGATGACTTGAAGTGTTCTCAAAATCAGCCTAAGGTCATAGCCCAATGACCACTTTTTTTGGTAGTCCAAGTCCATTTCAACAATTTTCTCGAAGTCTTCGACATTAGAGCGACCGTTGACTTGCCATTCGCCTGTCATGCCCGGCTTAACTGTTAAACGTTGAAAATGATGCTGTTGATATTGCATGACTTCATCAACTGAGGGAGGACGAGTTCCAACTAAGCTCATTTCGCCTTTGAGAACGTTCCAGAATTGAGGAAACTCATCTAGGCTAGTGCGGCGCAAGAAACGACCAACACGAGTAATACGTGGATCGTTTTGGTTTTTGAAAATTAACCCTTTGGCTTCGTTAGTGACTAGGTGTTTGAGGCGATCGGCTTCGGTAACCATGGAACGGAATTTCCAGATTTTGAAAGTTCGACCATTAAGTCCACAGCGGACTTGGCGATAGAATACTGAGCCTGGATTATCGAGTTGAATGGCGATCGCAATGGGAAGCAAGATGAGCCCTGTAATGGCTAGACCCACCCCTGCACCCAAAATATCAATCAAGCGCTTAGTCTTACTGTGTACGGAAGGATGCACCTGCATTAAAGGTGTTAAAGACGTTTTGTTGGTAGAATAAGCCATCATAGGCGTTGCCAGTGACGATTGGCGTAGGAATTGGGATGTCGTAATCACAAGCTGCAAGCTCCTTAACAGGTCAACTAAGACTTAGATGTGGGCTTTCGATCTAAAGGTGTTGTTATCTAAAATGTAAGTTCGCTTCTTAAGAGAAATATGGTTTTTGCAGGGAGTTTGCCTAATCTTTGAACAAGGAGCGGCTTATATAAAGTTCCTGCACGGACAGTATGTATCTTCTCTTTGTGTGCTAAGTATTTGCACTGACACAGCTATTCTTTTTGCTACCCAAAAACCTCAGTGTCGAAGATGTTTTTCTTCCTGAGCTTTGCGTATTTATGCTTAGAAGACGTTTTAGAACGTTGAGAGTTCCCTGATGAAGTGAAGATGCTTGGGAAGCTACGGTACAAAGGCATTTGAAGTCAGCGGTGAGATGAAATCTTTAAACTTATAGAGAATGTTTTCAACCTAGGAACACCTTGATCAGGAGAGTTTTAGGTGAATGGAATGGGCTTAACTTTATGATTCATGATGATTCGTGAGAAAGCCTGCCCGTAAGTGGGTCTATAGAGCAAGATATGAGTGCGAAAAGAATAACTAGATTGTTCATGAAATCTGTAAATTTTCTGTCTGGCTTACGCTCTCTTTTTTACTGCAACTTGTGGATTATGGTGATGGGGTTAAATACCCCCAGCAGCGTTAGAGCAGCACAGACCCTTTCTGCTTGCCAGGTGTCAAATGAGGCGATCGCCCAACTCTCGACTCTGCGGCACGTGGCAGTTCAGGGCGAAGATGATGCGATCGCCCAAGCCGAATACCGCGATCAGCAGCGACAACTCGCTGATCAACTTCGCAATTGTCGCAGCCAAAATTGGCCCCAAACTCAAGCTATTTGGCTCCGCCTTTACCCTTGTGATGTTCGTCCTGGAAAACTAGATGAGATCTTCGATCGCATTCTGAGCCAGGGTTACAACCAAGTCTATCTAGAAGTTTTTTCAGATGGACAGGTGTTGCTGCCCAGCCAAGATAATCCAACAGCCTGGTCTTCGGTATTATGGCAGCCTGGATATGAGAGGCGAGATTTATTGGCAGAAGCGATCGCCAAAGGGCGTGCCAGAGGCATCAAGGTCTATAGTTGGATGTTTGCCCTCAACTTTGGCTACACCTATAGCTTGCGCCCTGATGCCGAGCAGACATTGGCGCGTAACGGACGAGGACAGACTAGTCTTAGCCTTGGTAGCCCAGATGTGACCCCGACAGGAGCCATCGCTTCTAACGAAACGTTTGTTGATCCCTACAGCCCTCAGGCTCAGCGGGACTACGCTACGCTAGTCCAAGCCATATTGAACCGACAGCCCGACGGAGTCTTATTTGACTATTTGCGTTACCCCAGAGGAACAGGCGGCAACACGATCGCCAGCAAAGTGCAAGATTTATGGATTTACGGAAGCGCTTCCCAGGAAGCACTCTCGCAACGCGCCCAAAATGACAGAGGACGAGAATTGATTCGGCGGTACTTGGCTCAAGGCTTTGTCTCTACCACAGAAATGACGGCGATCGCGTCTCAGTATGATCAAAACAAAGAGCCTCTTTGGCAAGGGCAACTCCCTTCTCCCGCACCTCTAACCCAGGGTCAGCTACAAAACCAACTCTGGTATTTAAGTATTGCCCATGCGTTTCAGGGCGTGCTCGACTTTCTATCCATGGCAGCTTTGCCAGTGCAGCAGCGAGGAATTCCTGCCGGAGCCGTATTCTTTCCAAATGGTAATCAAACGATTGGTGCGCAAAGTTATGACGCGAGGTTACAGCCCTGGGATCAGTTTCCAAGTGCCATGGAATGGCATCCGATGGCGTATTCAACCTGTGGTGATATGAGTTGTATCGTGGCAGAAATTCAGCGCGTCATGGCGAAGGCTCCGCCTGGAACTCAGGTGATTCCGGCTTTGGCAGGAACCTGGGGAGCCTGGTTCAATGAGCATCCGCCGTTAGAGTGGCAAATGTTAACGCTTCAGCAGATGTCCCCCCCCATTGATGCAGTCAGCCATTTTGCATTTTCTTGGCAAGATGAGGCGTATGAGCGCGATCGCAAGACCTGTCGTTTGCAATAAGCTCTCTGCTCAAATCTATTCAGTAAACCAAGCGCAGGTGATGCGTGTAGAAATTTTCGGGGAATCCTGAATGAGTTCTGTTATTCCCCTTCCCCATGCCAGCAGAAAGCCATTCCTCTTCCAATGTCTCCCATCTCCTCAAATTTGCAGGCGCAGTGCTCATTTTAGGCATCATCATTGACTACCTGACCCTTGCTTTTCCGCCTAACTTTCTAAACAACGCATGGCTTGCCAACCTGATTGATCAATTTGTAGGGCGTGGAGTGGTTCCCCTGCTGGGTTTGGCGCTATTGTTCTGGGGCATGTGGATGGATGACTCCATTAATCAGGGGTCTGCTCGGAAGCTTCTAACTTCAGCGGTGCTGATGGCATCTGGGTTGGGAGTCATGTTTCTGCTGTTCACGCCGCTGTACTTTAACAGCAATCGCTTAGTCAGTGCGGCTTCTACCCAGGAGATTAACAAGGAGGTGGAGACGGCGGCCCAACAGTTAGAGCGACAGTTGACGATGCGGCAAGGTCAGGTCAATGCCTTGCTGTCGAACAGTGAGGAAGCGGCAAGGCTGGATGCAGAACTACAGAATGACCAGGTTGTCGCAGCCGATAAAGCCCAGCTTCAGGACTTGAAAGAAACGCTCGATCGCGTTAAAAATGATCCGAAGCTGTTGGAGGCAGAAGTCGCAAAAGCACGGGCGACTGGCATCAAGCAAATTGAAGAGCGGCAAGGTCAAGCAAAATTGAGTCTTCAAGGAGAAATGCGTCGTGCTCGACTGCGGATTACATCCATTAGTTTTGTGCTAGCGGTGGGCTACTTAATAGTGGGCTGGAACGGGTTTAGCATGATGAAAGAGACTCAAACTCATTTGCCTACTAAAAAATCTCGCTCAAGAAATCCTCGGCAGAAACGCATGGGTAAAGGCAACGCTTAGCCGTCTTCTAGACTTCTTCAACTTGGTTCAACCGTTTAAGCTTCAAAATATCGCTCATTTTACGAATTTGGGTGAAGGTGCGCTCAAGCTGCTCGTGGTCAACCACATCAATGCCGAGGCTAATGGTAGCGGTTTGACCTGGGAAGGTTTTAACCTGGGCGCTGCGGACGTTAATGTTGTAGTCGCTCAGGCGAGAGAGCACGTCTTTGAGAACGCCAACTCGATCGATGACTTCGATTTGCAATTCTACAGGGTAGGTGGGTGGACGATGGTTCTGAAGGTTTTTATCATTCCAACGAACCGGGATCAGCCGATCGCCCGGAATCGCGTCGGTGTTATGGCAGCCCTGCCGATGAATAGAAATGCCTCGGCTACTCAGAGTTACGACTCCAATAATGGGTTCGCCCGGAACCGGATTGCAACAGCCAGCCAGTCCATACAGCAAGCCTTCAACGCCAATAATAGGAGAATCTTTAGAGCGGCTACTGGGCAAAGACGCAGGCGCAGAAGCGGTGGGGAGAAGCGTACTGGCTAAGGCGCTGTTGCTAGGAGCGGGGGCGATCGGTTGACGAATTTTGATTGCTTCCCGGATGCGGTTCAAAACCAGGTTAAGCGTAACTTCGCCATAGCCAACTGCGGCTAAAAGATCTTCAGCGGATGAATAGTTACAGCGTTCGGCAACAGCCTGCATTGGTTCGGACTTGAGGAGGGCTTCAAAACCGCTTTTCCCCAACTCTTTTTCCAGCATTTCTCGCCCCCGTAGAATATTTTCATCGCGGTGCGATCGCTTATACCACTGCCGAATCCGGTTACGAGCGCTGGTTGTAACGGCAAAATTGAGCCAATCAAGGCTAGGACGAGAATTTTTTTGGGTAATAATTTCGACAATATCCCCTGTTTTTAACGGCGTGCCCAGGGTCACCATCCGCTCATTGACCTTTGCGCCTGCACAGTGATTGCCTACCTCAGTGTGGATGCGATAGGCAAAGTCCACAGGGGTTGCGCCTTGACTAAGGGCAAAAACATCACCGCTGGGCGTAAAGACGTAAACCTCAGCATCGAATAAGTTATCTTTGATGCCCTGCATATATTCCTGAGCATCTTTCATATCGCTTTGCCACTCCACAAGCTGACGAAGCCAAGTGAATTTCTCGTCTTCAGTCGTGACTTTGGCAACAGAGCCGCCTGTTTCCTTATATTTCCAGTGGGCAGCAATGCCGTATTCTGCCACTTGATGCATTTCTAAGGTGCGAATTTGCACTTCGATAGGACGACCAGAAGTGCCAATCACGACGGTATGAAGGGACTGATAACGGTTGGGCTTGGGCAAACCAATGTAGTCTTTAAAGCGACCTGGGATGGGGCGGAAGGCATCGTGAACAACGGCTAGGGCACGGTAGCATTCATCGTTGGTTTCAACAATGATGCGGATAGCCGCGACATCATAAATATCTTTGAAGCTTTTCTGCTGCTTCTGCATTTTTTGGTAAATGCCATAGAGGTGCTTAGGGCGACCGTTGATATCGTGGCATTTGATGCCGAGTTGGGTGAGGCGATCGCGCAGCATTTCTCCAACCTGAGCCAGGCGTTCTTCGCGCTCAGTACGTTTGCCCGTCACCAATCCTTGCATTTCTCGATAAGACTCTGGCTCCAGGTATTTGAACGCCAGGTCTTCTAGTTCCCACTTTAAACGACCAATCCCCAAGCGATTTGCCAGGGGAGCGAAGATCTCACGGGTTTCTAGGGCAATGCGACAGCGCTTTTCATCGTTCAAATGCTCCAATGTTCGCATGTTATGAAGGCGATCGGCAAGCTTGACCACAATCACCCGAATGTCTTTTGCCATTGCCAAAAACATGCGACGAAAATTTTCTGCTTGTTGATCTTTTTTAGAGGAAAAGTTGAGTTTAGAGAGCTTGGTCACGCCTTCTACTAACTGCCGAACGCCTGCCCCAAAACGGCGTTCGATTTCTTCAGCAGTTACGTCTGTATCTTCAATCACATCATGCAAAAATCCTGCTGCCATCATGTCAGCGCTGCCGCCTAATTCCCGGAGTAATCCAGCAACGGCAACAGGATGGGCAATGTAAGGTTCTCCAGAAGCGCGGAATTGACCTTCGTGTAGACAGTAAGCAAAGTCAAACGCTTGGCAGACTAGCGAAACATCTGAAGGTAAGCCATCTGAACCTGCGCAGCTTAGGGGCGATCGCTGATTGATTAAACACTCCTTCAGCCAATCAGGCAATGTGATATCGGTCGGGAGCGTCGGTGAAGCAGATGAATTCATGCTTTTGAGCACAGAGACCATAGGAATATCCGAAGGAGTAGTGTTTGCAATAATACTTGATCTAGCCCGTAGGCAATTTGAAAATAATCTGGAAGTACGACCTCGGTAAACCTTCCAGAGATAACAACGTTAAAGCTCGGACATAACCTCAAAAGATAAATAAAAAATTATTTAATGATTTAGGGTGCCTCAAGCAGTTGGGTCATGAACTGCGATCGCCTAGATTGTTAAAAATACTATCAAATTTTAGGTGTTCCTAGTTACAATCTCTTCCTCTATCGATAATTTATGGCTCTAGCAAGCCCTGTGCGGGTCAAACAATCTGATGAAAGGAGGTCTAACTTTAGAAAGTGAACTGCGAAGGGCAAAGAACAGCAAAGACAGGTTAATGGAAAAACACCGCCAGTACTACGAAGACATCCGACAACAGGTTGCCCAACTGCAAGCGATCGCGGTTCGTCGGCAAGATGTAGCCAAGTTCCAGGAAATATTTTTGAAGGTACAGCAGAGAAGCAGTGAGGTCGATGAGGAGCTAGGGGTGAAAACTCAATCTTATCAAACTGAAATTGATAAGCAGTTACGATTGCTCAGTATAGACTTGATGTTCTTAAAATCGGCTCGTCAACCTGCAACCCGTGAGCAACGATGGGTCATGATGGGCGATCGTCTTCATCTCTTGGTTGTCTACTGTGATGCGCTTCTATCACCAGATTTCTAGAATAAATCACCAAATTTTTAGAATAAAATCATCCTAATGAAATCATCGGTGCTACTTAAAACTGCGATTCAATAAACACTTAGCACTTTCAATCCACACTTAGCACAAAAGAAGTAGTACGAAAGAAGGTGCGTTTGATCTTAAAATCAAACGCACCTTCTTTAATAGTCGCCTTCAAGAACTCCGAGAGAACAATCTATCTCTTCAGGTTAGGGTTTACGATCGTCCGAGCAGTTCCCTCTATCTGAGTATTCTTTTTAACAAACTGTGCCTGTTTTGCTTCTTGAAGAACAACCTTAAGCCGCTGGAGAGGATCAACAACCTGAGCTACCAACGGTTTCTTAGTTTGAGCAAGTTGGAGGTTAGTCACAAACTTCGCTAGAGAAAACTCCAGCGCTTGCCCTGGATCCATCGTAACCCAGGAGCCATCTGAGCTTTGTTGACGAAACTCAAAGTGGAGATGAGGCCCTGTTGAATTTCCAGTGCTTCCTACTCGACCAATTACTTCACCCTGTTTCACAACCTCTCCAGGCTTCACAAATAGCTCAGATAGGTGAGCATAAAGGGTTTCTTCAGTATCTTTGTTATGTCTTAGCACTACAGCCAATCCGTACCCGCCCATAAAGTCAGCAAGCTCAACCTTCCCTGCAAAAGCAGCAAGCACTGGAGTACCTTGCTCTGCCCCTATATCACTGCCAGAGTGGAAGCGGCTTTCACCAAAAATAGGGTGGATGCGCCAACCGAAAGCTGAGGTAATGACTGCTGGGATTGAAAGAGGAAACAGCATCCCAATGTTGCCATTACCCAGCTTTGCCGGAGGACGAGAGGTGAGGTTATAGTAATCTCTGCCAGAGGGAGTCGTGCGTCCTGAAAGTCCAACGCCGTAAGAACTGAGGCTAACGGAACCCACGCTGACTGAGGTGTAGCCACCAGAATAGGCTGGAGCACCCTCGGATGATTGGGCTATGGAGTTATTTTGAAGTTTGGCACAAATGCTTCCAGGAGCAACGTCTCCCTTGTTCACCACGGCTTGACACCCCGAAGACCGCTCAGAAAGGACGATCGCACTTGGTGCCTCGTAAGTAGTTGCGCCCACATCATAAGGCGTAGAGTCAATGTAGTTGTTGCCCAAAGCCTTTGCTTTTTCAGCTAGATCTGGAGAAACTAGGGGTGCCTCGGCACTGACTGGCTCAGAATTACCAGGCTCTACTGGCTGAGCAGCAGGGGATGGAGCCGCGATCGCCTCCGGTGCGATTTCTTCAGGTGGGGAGGGTTGCGGCTCCACGGCAATAGAAGAAATCGGGGCAACAGCAGGAATTGGGGTTGGAGGAGCAGCCTCTAGGAGATCGTGAGCGCTTGGGACAACGGGTATTTCTGAGGGGGGTGAAGTCTGAGCTACAACCATCCCAGCCGAACCCATAAAACTCATGCCGCTGAGACAACTGAGTCCGCTTGCCAGCAGTGTCCGTTGGCTAAAGAAGCGGTGAGATATCCGTTTTGAATCAGGTCTTTGAGTCATGACTGCGTCTTACCAGAAAATGTTCGGGCGATCGAGGTTACCCTGAGATGAATTCTAAAGTTGCAGCGCCACTCTAGTGCCGTTGGGCAAAAAATTGCTGCATCCATTGACTAATTTAACCAGATGAATGTTCCTAACTATCATTATCCTAAGGCTACGTGATTGTAACATCAGCTACCCTTAAGGCTTTACAGCATCTTCACTGACCTAATCTGGGTGAGTAAACCGCTTTCTCATTTGCTATCTTAACCCGCTAGTTTTATCAATCGTCTCGTTCTACTGCTTGGTACACTCCTAGTTTTACCTTTTCAGGATGATTCTAGAATCTTTGTAGCCATTCATTATCAGCTTTTGATTCTAAAGACTGATATCACAAAGTCAATATAGCTCCAATAGATTAAATCTAGTTTCATGCCGCAAATATTGCGCCTTGTCAAACATTGCTCTCTGTACGAATGATTCAGTCGGTTGTCTTTAATCTTTTACGCTCTATCCGTATGAACACTTGGCACTGGCAAACCTGGCAAACTCTTCCCTACTTAACCTGTGCTCTTCTAGAAGACTTTCCTCATGGGTTCTTCACACAACAGTTCTGGGCGCGTGCTCCGGGAGAGCTTGTGCAAATCCTTGAGCCCACGGCTCAGGTTTATCGAGTCAAGCAGGTTCATGGCAATGTCGTCCTGAGCCCATCAGAACTAGAAAAGCCACCGAGTCGGGACGAATCTTCTTTATCAGATTTATCAGAAGCTGATGGGCTAGTCACAGAGCAGAAAAGTCAGGCGGTCTGGGCTTGCAGCGCCGATTGTACGCCAGTCTTGATTGCGGATATGGCGACAGGGACGGTAGCAGCGGTTCATGCAGGATGGCGAGGGACAGCGGCAGAAATTGTGCCTCGGGCGATCGATCGCTTAATCACTCAAGGAAGCCAGCTAGCCAATCTCCGAATTGCCCTGGGGCCAGCGATCGCTGGGGAAGTCTATCAAGTTTCTACAACTGTGGCGGCTCAAGTCACTGCCTCGCTTTTCCCCAAAGCAGGGACTGAGACTGAGGCGATTTTGGCAGCCGCTCAGCAAATACCCCAGTCTCCTATTTTGCCCGATCCCCAGCCTGGGCGGGTTAGGCTTGATGTGCGACGGGTCAATGCGTTGCAGCTTGAGCGAGTGGGAATTCGGGCTGAGCAGGTTTCGATCGCTCCTTATTGCACCTACCAGACCCCTGAATATTTCTTTTCCTATCGCCGCGATCGCCAAAAGAAAGTGCAGTGGTCAGGAATTGTCAGCCAAAATTGGGGAAGTTAAGCCATATTAGTCTCTATAGCCACATATAAGTTCGGGTAAGTTCAGGTAACATAGCGTTAGTCTAAAGTCTAGATAAGGACTCAGATTAGTAAGTGTTGAAACTTCATAGAGTTCTATGGATATTAGTATTGTTAGTTTCGCGCTTACTTTTATTTTTTTGGGCTTTGGAGTGAAAAGACAGCGCCCAGAGAAAACTCATAACTACACTCAGCAGGTTCTGGGCTGGCATTACTTTTTGAGTCCTGCTGAGGAGAACCACAAAATTTACATGACGGCAGACCGGGATGGAGTTCACTGCCATGACTACATTTTGCTGAAAGACGAGACTGGCTCAACTCGGTATCAGGTTGAAATCATTGAACATTATGACGCATCAACAATTTGGACAGCGCTGCTGGTAAGGCGCTAGGAGTTATCCCTCTCATCAGTAGTCTCAAATGTCAGTGCTCGTCCGCGGACTTCGGTATGAAGGGTACCGCGATCGTACACAACTTGACCTCCCACAAAGGTAATGACTGGAAATCCGGTGAGGTTCCAACCTTCAAAAGGACTCCAGCCGCATTTAGTCTGTAGCTCTTCCCGAAGCACAGGACGATAGGTTTCTAGATCAACTAGAACTAAGTCAGCATCATATCCCGCAGCGATCGCCCCCTTTTTAGGAATTTGGTAAGCCTGGGCGACTGCCGTAGACATCCAGCGAGAAACTTGAGCGATCGTGCATTTTCCCTGCATTGCCTGGGTCAGCATGAGGGGCAAAGAAGTCTCTACTCCGGGCATTCCTGAAGGCGTATTGGGGTAGGGCTGAGATTTCTCTTCTAGCGTGTGGGGCGCGTGATCAGTGGCAATAAAGTCAATCACGCCGTCTTTTAGGGCTTGCCAAAGGACTTCGTTATCGTGGGGCGATCGCAAGGGCGGGTTCATTTGAGCCAATCCGCCGATGGTTCGGTAAGCATCGGTGTTAAGTAATAAGTGCTGCGGCGTGACTTCGGCAGTGACCCAAGCAGGCTTATCTTGGCGCAGCAAATTTGCCTCCTCGGCGGTTGACATGTGGAGGATATGCAGCCGTCGCTGGTAACGCCTTGAGAGCTTAAGCGCGAGTTGAGTGGCTAGGAGGGCAGCTTGGTTATCTTGAATTTGAGAATGGACAGCGGGGTCGGTTTGGTTGGCAAATTGAGTACGGCGATCGCGGATGCGAGCTTGGTCTTCGGCATGAACCGCAATCAGACGCTGCCCTTCCGCAAAAATTTGTTCTAATGCAGACTCCTGATCCACCAACAACGCCCCATGCATCGAACCCATAAAAACTTTGATGCCAGGGGTCGGATGAGCTTCTAACAGGTCGGGCAAATGCTCTGCTGTCGCCCCAATGAAGAAACCATAGTTGACCAGACACTTAGAAGCAGCACGCTGAAGTTTGTCATCTAACGCAGCCTGAGTTGTGGTCAAAGGCTTCGTATTGGGCATTTCTAAAAAAGACGTGACCCCGCCTTTAGCGCAGGCACAACTCGCGGTAAACAAGTCTTCCTTGTACTCCAGCCCAGGTTCCCGAAAATGCACCTGCGGATCGATCACTCCCGGCAACAAAGTCAAACCTTGTGCGTCAATCTCTATGGCTCCAGGTTGTAGCGCGATCGCGGGTGCAACCTGAGTAATTTTTTGTCCGTTGATCTGAACATCGCCCAGTAGGAATTCGCCATTGGGGCACAAGATGCGGGCATGACGAATCAGTAAGTGAGGAACAGTCATAGGGAAAAAAGTAAAAGGTAGAAGGTAAGTTGATCAAGAGAGGGCTGTACAGATTAAACGTCTGCACTTTGGATAAACCTCTATTATGTTAGAGCTAGGTGGCGTATCTCTAAAGGGCGCATCAACAAATTGTTCTAGCTTATTTACGTTAAACTGGTCGTCCCGTTCTGGGTTTTTCGACTGGAACTGAATCGTTTCAAGTAACCTATGTCAAATCACTCCGAACCTAACGACAATTCTCTGCCGCCTGTTCCTAATGAGGATCAATCCTCTACAAAACCTTCGCCTCATCAAAAAGATGAAAATTCTTGGGTAGAAGCTTTAAAAACAATCGGACTTAGCCTTTTCCTGGCACTGGGAATTCGGCAATTTGTTGCTGAAGCACGATATATTCCCTCCGAGTCTATGGTGCCGACTTTAGAGATCAACGATCGCCTCATCATCGAAAAGCTAAGCTATCTGGTTCAGCCGCCCCAACGGGAAGACATCATCGTGTTTTGGCCCAACGATCGCCTGAGACAGCAACAGCCCAAACTCAAAGATGCCTTCATTAAACGCCTGATTGGCTTGCCGGGAGAAAAGGTAGAAGTGAGAGCAGGAAAGGTTTACATCAACGATCAGCCTTTGCAGGAACAATATATTGAGGCTGAGCCAGAGTATGAATGGGGCCCTGAAATCGTCCCTGACAACTCCTATTTAGTCTTGGGCGATAACCGCAACAATAGCTACGATAGTCACTTCTGGGGCTATGTTCCTCGTCAAAACATTATTGGGCGCGCGGCATTCCGATTCTGGCCCCCAACCCGGATCGGCAACGTTGACCACGAAACCCTGGGTCAGACTGAACAGTCTACTAGCTTAGATAAACCGAGCAGTTCACTGGCTCCGTAGGTCAACTTAGAAGAATAACTCCAGTAACACCCTGGGATAGCAATTCTGCAAAATCCATTTCTTCATGAATTTATGAGCCTTGATGTGTCTGAACAATCGGATCGCTCCTCTCGTCAAAAGACCGAAAACTCCTGGCTCGAAGCTGCAAAGACCTTAGGGATCAGCTTACTTTTGGCTTTTGGCATTCGGCAGTTTGTTGCCGAACCTCGCTATATTCCTTCTGAATCCATGATGCCGACTCTGGAGGTGAACGATCGCCTCATGGTTGAAAAGTTGAGCTACCTATTCCATCCTCCTAATCGGGGCGATATTGTGGTGTTTTGGCCCCCCGATCGCCTTAAGCAACAAAACCCAGAGTTACAGAAGGACGCTTTTATTAAACGGGTCATTGGCTTACCTGGCGATCGAGTAGAAGTTAAAGAAGGAAAGGTTTTTATTAACAATCAGCCCTTGCTTGAAGACTATATTGCCGCCAAGCCTAACTATCGATGGGGCCCTGAAACTGTTCCTGAGGACTCCTATCTCGTTCTAGGCGACAACCGTAACAACAGCTACGACAGCCATTTTTGGGGCTATGTCCCTCGCCAAAACCTGATTGGGCGGGCAGCATTCCGGTTTTGGCCTCTCCCCCGCATCGGCGGCATCGATCATCAAGAATCCTACCTGTCTCCTTCTGCTCCATGAATTCTGCTCCATGAATACAGCTACGGTCTAGCCAAGCTCTGAATCTACCTGGCTCCCTTATCTCCACCACACCCTAAACGGGATAATATCTAAGGAGTCATCCGCTGATGATTTCAAAATTTTGTCCTTCTAGCCCTTAACCCTGCTTATGTTTCGTTTTAGGTCTATTCTGGCTCTTGCCTTGGCGGCAATTACTGTTTTCTTGGTGAGCTGTAGTGGCGCTCCTGTGGCAAAAGGGCCTTTGTATAGCGATGCTCAACTTGAGCAAATTCAAGTCTACAAAGCAGGCGTTGATACCCTGCGCGATCGCCTCCTTGAACTCCCTGCGAAGGTGCAAGCCGAAGACTGGACAGAAGTTAGCTCTTTTATTCATGGCGATTTGGGCGAACTTCGCACTAAAATGGCGGGCTTAGCTCGTAAGCTTGCCCCCGAAAAAACTCAAACTGCTGCTTTAGCTGCTGCTAAAGACGTGTTTGGACATCTCAATGAAATTGATGAAGCCGCGACCGAGCGTGATCCTTCTAAAGCGCTAAAGAACTACAATGCTGCGATACAAGACTTTGAGGTTTATCTGAAATATCTGCCCTCAGCCTCTTAGAATGAGCCCCAAAGCATGAGCCGGAACATTGTGGTGATTGGGTGTGGCATAGTGGGAGCCGCGATCGCCTACGAACTTAGTCGTATTCCCAATTTTGCCATCACTGTCCTCGACCAATCCCTTCCCGCCCAAGGCGCAACTGGAGACGCCTTGGGCGTTCTCATGGGCATTATCAGCCAAAAAGTCAAAGGCAGAGCTTGGAACTTGCGACAGACCAGCATTCGCCGCTATGCCACCCTAATTCCTGAGTTAGAGGTGGTGAACGGGCAAAAAATTCCTTGGAATCCACAAGGTATCCTCCGCCTCTGCTTTGCTGGAGAGGATTGGTTTCGGTGGGAAACGTTGATAGAAACTCGCCATGCTCAAGGCTGGTGCCTAGAACGATGGAATGAGGCAGAGCTAAACGCCGTTTGTCCATATCTCAACCCTCTCCACCTAACTGGAGCCATCTACTCCCCTCAAGATCTGCAAATTGACCCTGCTGCTCTTACCCTTGCCCTGGTTGCGGCAGCGCAGAAAAATGGCGTTACTTTCCGGTTCAATACAAAAGTAGAAAGTTTAGAAGGCGCACCGATTTGTCGGCAAGTACAAACTCAAATAGGAAGCATTTCTGCCGATTGGATCGTTGTTTCATCTGGGCTAGGCTCGACTGCTCTAACCCACGCAGCCGCTCAGCCCCTTGAAATTCTTCCTGTGTTAGGACAGGCCTTGCGCCTAAAAATTAGCCAATCGACTCCCCCATTCCACCCTGCCATTAATGGAAACGATATTCATATCGTGCCTCTTGGACAAGGTGAGTATTGGATTGGAGCGACTGTAGAGTTTCCCGACCCAGCAGGAGAATTAGTAGCAGAGGAGGGATTGCTTCAAAAAGTTTTGGAAGGCGCGATCGCTCTCTATCCTGCTCTTGCCCATAGCACCATCCTGCAAACCTGGGCAGGGTTACGTCCTCGTCCCCACAATCGCCCCGCTCCCATCATTGAGCCGATGTCAGGCTACGGCAATGTTTTCTTAGCAACTGGGCACTACCGCAACGGCGTTTTACTTTCTCCCGCAACAGCATTAATGGTTAGAGATGCCGCCTGCGAGTTTTTTGGAATATCCAATCTTCTCAACTAATTTCTCCTAAAATCAACACGGGCATCCAGGTCTCGATCTTGCAGTTGACGGGCAACATCGTCTGCATCAGCGCGAGTGGTGTATCCGCCAGCGTCAATATAGTCTCCTCGCCGAGAGTCTGAGGATATGAACGCATCGCCAACCACCTGACGGGCACGCGCTAACCTATCCTCATCATCGCCTGGAATGACGACTCGATAAGGCCCGTCTGATTCACTCTCAGAGCCAGGAGCGCCGAGAAAGACCTCCCCACGACTATTGGGATTTAGCCCTAGTGACCTCAGCGTCTCTTCGCCCGCAATACCATCGCGTGTTAAACCCTGCTCGGCTTGATACAGCAAAACAGCGTCTTTTGTATCCTGACCGTAGATTCCGTCTGCGCTAATGTTTAATCTTTCCTGCAAATCCCTAACATCCTCGCCTCTGTCGCCTAACCGCAGATTGGCTAGAGCCGGAAAGCCGATCGCTAGCGTAGGGATAATGACAGCGATCGCCAAAAAACCTTTCCAAATAAAACTTGACATTTTTTGAGTCTCCTTTTTGAATAGCTTCAACCCAAAGAAATCCTCAAAGGAATTTTCTACACGGGTTAGCTGTAAAGCGCTGAGAAAACATAGCAGTATTATCACTCAAGAGCAATTCTCCATGTCTCTAGAATTTTCCCAAACCATCCCTACAGAATCCTCTTGGTGTGAAATCTCTAGGCACGCCATCCAAGCGAACATCCAGCTTCTACGCCAACGAGTGGGTCGTCAGGTTAAGCTAGGCATTGTCGTCAAAAGCAATGGGTTTGGGCATGGTATGGCGGCTTGTGCCCGTGAGTTCATTGCAGCAGGTGCAGACTGGCTCATTGTCAACTTTGCTTATGAAGCCGTTCACCTCCGAGAGGCAGATCTTGAAGCGCCCATCTACATCTGTGGGAATGTTTCTAAGGCTCAAGCGCCCTTGGTAGCAGCCACCCGTGCCAGAGTTGTGCTTTACGATGCAGATGTAGCGCTGGCTTTGGCAAAGGCTGGACAAGAGATAGGGCATCCTGTCCCCGTTCACCTCAAAATTGAGACAGGCACCCATCGGCAGGGCTTACAGGCAAAAGATGCACTTAAACTGGCGCAACTCGTTAATCAGCTAGAAGGCATTGAGCTAGAAGGCATTGCAACTCACTATGCTGATATTGAAGATACCACCGATCACCGCTTTGCTATGGAACAACTGGCGCAATTGCAAGAGGCTCATCATCTGTTCAAAGAAGCTGGGTTCGAAGTGCCTATGGTGCATTCTGCTAACTCTGCCGCCACTATTTTATGGAACCAAACCCATGCTTCTTTGGTGCGGGTCGGGTTGGCAGCGTATGGACTCTGGCCTTCTAAAGAGACTTATGCTAAGGTTCTACAGGTTTCTGCAGCTGAAGGCGATGGTTTTGTGCCTAACCTTCAGCCTGTTCTATCCTGGCGATCGCGGGTTGTTCAAGTTAAAGAGGTGCCTGTAGGTGGATATGTTAGCTACGGGCGCACCTTCCGGGCGACTTATCCCATGCGGATTGCAGTTTTGCCCCTGGGCTATCACGAAGGCTACGATCGCCGCCTCTCTAATTTGGGTTACGTGTTGATCAATGGAACGCGATCGCCCATTAGAGGACGCATTTGCATGAACATGTTTATGGTCGATGTTACCCATATCCCTAATGTTGAAGTTGGCACTGTTGCGACCCTCTTAGGTGCAGACGGTGAGGAACAGATTACTGCGGAACAGTTGGCAGGATGGATGGGAACGATTAATTATGAGGTCGTGGCACGGATACATCCTTCGCAGCCTCGCTTTATGGTGGGCGATCGATTTGTTGAGCGCGCTTTTCATCCCGTCGTCGTAGAATAGCTTTGCTCCTTATCTATCATTATGTCAAGTGTTCTCCGCCCCACTACATCTGAAGATCTCGATTTTGTCCTAGCCGCTGAGAACCATTCCGATAACCGAGATTTTGTTTCTCAATGGACACGCCAACAGCATGAAGAAGCGATCGCCGACCCCGATGCCCTTCACTTCATCATCGAAGCTGAGGGCGCGATTGGATACACAATTCTTTATGGGCTCACCGATCCGAATCAAGTCCTCTGTATTCAGCGCCTGGTTATCACCCAAAAAGGCAAGGGCTATGGCAAAGCAACTCTGAAGCTTCTACAGAAACTCGCTTTTGAAGACTGGAATACCCATCGCCTTTGGTTAGATGTCAAAGATTACAATCATCGGGCGTGGCACGTTTATGAATCGGTGGGCTTTCGGTTAGAGGGAATCCTGAGAGAGTGCGTTAAAAAAGGCGAGCACTTCGAGTCCTTCGCCATTTTCTCCATTCTTAAGCCCGAATATCAAAGCCAGCTTTCCTAGAACTGCCACGCCAACTTTCTTAAAACTGCCGCAAGAAGCGCAGGTCACTGTTATATAACCGACGAATATCGTCCATCTGGTGCAGCACCATAGCAAACCGTTCGACTCCAAAGCCAGCCGCAAACCCAGTATAAATTTCTGGGTCATAGCCAACTGATTTGAGTACGTTTGGGTCAACCATGCCGCAGCCCAAAACCTCCAGCCAGCGCCCTCGCCACTGCACATCGACCTCAGCAGAAGGCTCGGTGAACGGAAAGAAGCTAGGTCGAAAGCGAATCGGCAAGTCCCCAAACATTGCTTCTAAAAAAATCTTGATGGTGCCGCGCAGATCAGTAAAAGTTAGCCCCTCATCCACTGCCAAAATCTCAATTTGATGGAACACTGCCGAATGGGTCGCATCAACGGTATCCCGACGATAAACGCGCCCTGGAGCAGCAACCCGGATGGGCGGCTCGTTGTTCTCCATGTAGCGAATCTGCACGGAAGAAGTGTGCGTCCGCAACAGATTACCATCTGAGAGATAAAATGTATCCTGCATATCGCGCGCGGGATGATCTGCAGGGGTGTTTAATGCCTCAAAATTATAGTAATCTGTCTCCATTTCGGGTCCTTCTGCCACCGTGTAACCCAGACCCACAAAGACATCTAGCGCTCGCTCGATGGTGCTAGTGAGCGGATGGGCACGACCTTGGGGATGAAACACCCCTGGCATTGTGACATCAAGGGTTTCTGAGAGCAGTTTGGCTTCGATTTGTGCCGATCGCAGTGTGGCTTTCTTCTGATCAAGTTCTGCCTGAATGATCTCTTTGACCTCGTTGGCAGAGGCACCAATGCGAGGACGCTCTGAAGCATCTAGCCGCCCCATGCCGCCCAAAACTTGAGACAAACTGCCCTTTTTACCCAAATACTTGATGCGCAATTGCTCAAGGTCGTCGAGAGTAGTGGTGGTAGCGATCGCTCGTTGCGCTTCTTGTTTCAGCACTACCAATTGCGTTTCAAGATCATTAAGCTGTGTAGTCATTGCCTGGAGTGGGGTGTCACGTAAGACTTTAAGGATATCCCTAACAGTCTACAGTTAAGATCCCAACCGAAGACCATTTCCTCTCCACCCATGAACCTTTTAATTAGTAACGACGATGGCGTGTTCGCCCTCGGCATTCGCACCCTAGCCAACACCCTCGCAGCCGCAGGACACCAAGTGACGGTTGTTTGCCCCGATCGCGAACGCTCAGCCACTGGGCATGGGCTGACTATTCATGACCCCATCCGGGCAGAACTCGTTGAATCCGTCTTTCATCCCTCTATCAAAGCTTGGGCATCTTCGGGAACTCCTGCCGATTGCATCAAACTGGCTCTGGGCGCATTGCTTGAGGCCCCCCCCGATATGGTACTGTCAGGCATCAATCACGGTGCTAACTTGGGCACTGATGTCCTCTATTCCGGCACCGTCTCAGCAGCAATGGAAGGAGTCATTGAAGGCATCCCTAGCATTGCCCTGAGTCTTACCAGCTTTACCCACCAAGCTTTTCAGCCCGCTGCCGACTTTGCCCAAGTGCTAGTCGCGCGTCTTGCCGAATCTCCTCTGCCCCAGCCAACCCTCCTCAATGTCAACGTTCCCCCGGTTCCGCCCGATAAAATTGCGGGAGCGATGATGACGCGCCAAGGCGTGCGACGCTATTTTGACCAGTTCGAGAAACGAGTTGATCCGAGGGGGAAAACCTACTACTGGCTAGCTGGGGAGGTTTTGGAAGAAGTGTTTGACCATGCCCTCGACCCCACAGCCCTACCTGGGCTAAAAACACCGCAATCTGACATGGAGTGGTTTAAGAACGCTCCTACTGATGTGCAAGCAATTCGGCAGAACTATATTACGATTACGCCACTGCAGTACAACATGACCTGCGTTTCAGGGCTGTTTTGTCTAAAAACCTGGAACTTGCCGATCGCTCCTTTAGTTTCTTAAAGTTCCTGCTTATCCTTGAGGCTTTGCCCTCAAATGAGGGGAATAGTTAAGTACAAGCTTTTTGTTAAAGATCGATAACGATCTGAGAGGAAAGTTGTATACCTAGAAAAATGCTTGTTTAATTTGGGCTAACTCTAATTTAGGTTAAATCTCTTCACTGAGTTAAATCAGGCTCAGATTTAAGGAGCTTTCAGTTCATTAATTTCAGTTTGTTTGGGTTTTGTGGAAACTGTCGAGAATTGCACATGTCTAACGTTGAAGACCAATTCACAGTTCGTTTTTGGGGAGTCCGGGGCAGTATTGCCTGTCCGGGGCACAGTACGGTGCGCTATGGCGGCAATACGTCCTGTGTCGAAATGTGTGTGGGGGGCAACCGCTTGATTTTTGATGGTGGAACGGGACTGCGAGTGTTAGGACAATCCCTGATGCGACAGCTTCCAGTAGAAGCCCACCTGTTTTTCACCCATTCCCATTGGGATCACATTCAAGGTTTTCCGTTCTTTATTCCAGCATTCGTCAAGGGCAATCACTTCAGCATTTATGGGGCGATCGCCCCTAACGGCTCCACCATTGAGCAACGCCTCAACGACCAAATGCTTCACCCTAATTTTCCGGTGCCGCTGCAAATTATGGGGGCTGACCTGAAATTTTTTGACTTAGCCATTGGCGACTCGGTTACGGTCGGCGAGGAGGTACTGGTCGAAAGTGCGTTGCTTAACCATCCTGGAGAGGCGATCGGCTATCGGGTTAACTGGCGGGGGCATGCAGCAGCATACGTGACCGATACCGAGCATTATCCCGATCGCTGTGATGAAAACGTCGTTCGTTTGGCACAAGATGCTGATGTGTTGATCTACGATTCCACCTACACCGATGAAGAATACCACTGCCAAAGAACTAGCAAAGTCGGCTGGGGTCACTCCACTTGGCAAGAAGCCGTTAAGCTCGCAAAATCTGCCAATGTCAAAAAGCTCGTAATTTTTCACCATGATCCGCTGCATGACGACGACTTTATGGATCGTATTAAAGATAATGTGGTGAGCGCCTATCCCAATAGCCTGATTGCGTGGGAAGGATTGGAAGTTGATGTACTGGCGACTGATAGTTTAGCACCTGATAGATTATTAACTGATGGTTTAGCACCTGACGTATTAACGACAACGTTCGGTTAAGTGAAATGGTGTTAGCCAAACGTTCCTTTTATGTCAGAATGTAAAGCGTGTGGATAATCTCTTCTCTCACCATTGCAAAAACACCAACACTCGTTGCCCTGGGTAACTTTGATGGCATCCATCGAGGGCATCGACAAGTCATTCAGCCCATTTTGTTAGATAGTAAGTTTTCACGACCTGGCTCAGAAAAGGTATTTCCTACCGTTGTCACTTTTAGTCCTCATCCCCAGGAATTTTTCACGGGGCAATGCCGCACTTTGCTCACTCCGCTAGATGAAAAAGTGCAGCATCTTGAAAGCTTGGGCATAGAGCAGCTGGTACTACTACCGTTTGATGAGGCCCTTGCGAACCTTACACCCCAAGAATTTGTTGAAAAGATTTTGGTGCAACAACTTCAGGTCAGGCAGGTTAGCGTGGGGCAAAACTTTCGGTTTGGCAAATGTCGAGCGGGAACGACGGATGATCTGAAGGCGATCGCGGCTCAATATAATGTGACGGTCAGTATTGCCCCGCTGTACACGGCTGCGGGCGATCGCGTTAGCAGTTCGGCGATTCGCCATGCTCTCGAACAGGGGAAACCGCGTCAAGTCATCCAGCTTTTGGGTAGACCTTATACCCTCGTTGGCAAAGTGGTACCTGGTCGGCAACTGGGCAGAACGATTGGCTTTCCGACTGCCAACCTGGAGCTTCCTGAAGAGAAATTTTTGCCGCAGAAAGGGGTTTACCGAGTGAGGGTAAAAGCCTCGACTGTAGAGAGCTTAGGGGTTATGAATATTGGCGATCGTCCTACAGTTGCAGGGCAAGGACCGCCTAAGCCAACCGTTGAGGTTCATTTGCTGAACTGGTCAGGCGACCTTTACGGGCAAACGCTGACGGTTGAACTAGAAAACTTTCTTCGCCCTGAACAAAAGTTTGCCTCCTTAGATGACCTCAAAGCTCAAATTCAGTTTGACTGTCAAATGGCTCGAAGAGAATGGGCACAACTGGCAGAGGAAGGCGATCGCCCTGCCGCCCTTTCTTAGAGGATGTCTGAGAAGTATCAAAGATTCTTACACTCGCCCCCCAACCCCCCATTTTGGGGTAGGACTTCCGAGCCACTCCTTCTTCAAAGTCCCCCAAAATGGGGGATTTAGGGGGCGGATTGGATAGCAACCTAGACTTCTCAGACAACCTCTTAGGCTCCTTCCTTTTAGACTGCCATTCCCTAACTCAGCCCCACGATACAATGAGAACATTCTAGAATTCTTGACACGCTCATGGTTTCTCCTTCGCCTAGCCTTCAAGCCCGACTTTCTACCCCGCTCAAAATTGGGCAGATAGAGGTCAAGAGTCGCGTTTTGCAGTCGCCGTTGTCGGGAGTGACCGACCTGGTGTTTAGAAGGCTAGTGCGCCGCTACGCACCGGATTCTATGATGTATACCGAAATGGTCAATGCCACGGGCTTGCACTATGTTAAAGAACTCCCTAAGCTCATGGAGATTGACCCCCACGAGCGCCCCATCAGCATTCAGCTTTTTGATTGTCGCCCCGACTTTTTGGCAGAAGCAGCCCAGCGGGCTGTGGATGAGGGCGCAGATACCGTAGACATTAATATGGGCTGCCCAGTCAATAAAATTACTAAAAATGGTGGCGGGTCTTCTTTGTTACGGCAACCAGAACTGGCTGAAGCGATCGTGCGATCGGTCGTTAAGGCGGTGGATGTGCCCGTCACGGTTAAAACTCGCATTGGCTGGTCAGATCAGGAAATCAACGCTGTTGAGTTTGCTCAACGAATGCAAGATGCTGGGGCACAAATGCTGACGCTTCATGGTCGCACTCGCGCTCAGGGCTACAATGGGACGGCTCGGTGGGAGTGGATTGCTAGGGTGAAGGAAGTCCTATCTATTCCAGTCATCGCCAATGGTGATATTTTTTCAGTGGAGGCGGCGGTACGATGCTTGGAGGAGACTCAGGCAGATGGCGTGATGTGTTCACGGGGGACTTTGGGCTATCCATTTTTAGTGGGTGAGGTGGATCACTTCCTGAAAACTGGAGAACTGCGCCTGCCGCCAACACCGATCGAACGGCTTCAGTGTGCAAGGGAACATTTGGAAATGCTGTGGGCATACAAGGGCGATCGCGGCATTCGTCAAGCCCGGAAACACATGACTTGGTATGCCAAAGGCTTCATGGGTGCCTCGGATCTGCGGGGACAACTGGCAGTAGTAGAAACGCTAGAACAAGGGTTAGCGCTGATGGATCGGGCGATCGAGCGTCTTGCCCATCACCTTGAAAAGAACCAGGAATCTCCTCTTGCTCTCTTCATCACACCAGAGTTAATGCCTCAGTCAGCGGATGCCTCTTAATCTAAGCCGTCATCTCCCCTTTGTGCCGTCTGCCACCGCAGCCTGATGCCGATGGTTAGTTGTTTCATGAGCCAGTAGAGAACTGTTAGCCCCATAAACGTCACAACCATGACCACTGCTGGACGCTTTGCCGTTAACGTGTCAAAGGCAGTCAGTAGAACATTGCTGGGGTCGGTGACCAACTGCCAACTGTTTAAGCGAGCAAATCGCCCCAGGTAAACCCCAACAGCGCAGAGGGCATGAACAATGATTTCCCCCAAAAAAATGTATTGCTTGGCTCCGTGATGTTTGAGGTAATAGCCCTGGTTCATGAGGGAAATGACGTAAGCCTCCATACCTAGTAAAATTGCAGCGACATGAATTGGAATGACGACTAGGGCAATCGCCCAAGGCGAAATTTGACCCGAGCTAGTTGCGCGAATTAAATGAATGATGTCGGTCAGGAGATAGGGAGCATTGGGAAGAAATGCAATAAATACCGCTAATCCTAGCCACCAGCCTAGCGATCGGAGATTTTGCTTTCGTTTGAAAAGAATCAGGCTCAAGACCAGAGCAATGAGGGCGATCGCGATTAACCAAAGCACGCCCATAAGAGCCGAACTGTCTCCATTGATAGCACTTTGCAATAACCCTATCGCTTTACCCAGAACACGAGGCAGCTTAGGCAAAAAACCAATTAGCCCAATGATTACAGCAATGCCGCTGAACCATCCCAACCAGGACTTTGACACATTTTTGCGCCGAAATAGTAAAAAGCTAAGAACGAGGGGAATAAATGCCAGGAAAAGATTCCAAAAGATCCAGCCGCTGTAAGCAGAGGAGAGGGCAGAAATGGCATCAGCGATAAATGATGGCATAGGCTAACTAAGCTAACGGACGTTATCTCTAGATTGATCTTTCATAGATAAGGCAATGACTAATCCTGCAAAGCTGGGCACAAACGTCATCACCCCTAGCCATCCCATCATACTCATGGTGTAAAGCGCCTCACCAACATCATGTCCAGCCACGTTGCAGGGATAGGCTTGGGCTTCATTGAGCCTACAACCCTGTTCTGAAGCAACTTTTGAAGCCATCCCAACTAACATCCAGGGAGTTACAAGCAGTATCAGGGATAGAATGATGGCAGATTTCTTATTCATAGAAGCGCTTGGTTTCTTCCCAGATTAACCTGTAGATCGGCAACCGTCAGTGGAATTTGAACTGTAAATGTTGTGCCTTGACCCAATTCACTAGTAACGAAAATCTTGCCGTGGTGAAGTTCTACACATTTCTTGACCACTGCCAAGCCTAAACCCGTTCCAGCGATCGCTCCAGAATTTTGTCCCCGATAAAACAACTCATAAATTTTCTGTTGTTCTTCCAATGCAATGCCAATTCCATGGTCTTGCACTTTAAAGACAACCGTTTCTGGCTCAAGAGTTGAACTTAACAAGACGGGCTGATTGGGGGGTGAATATTTTATTGCATTCTCTAACAAATTGTTCAGAATTGAATACAGCAAGTTTGCATCAAGACGCACCGGATGGGTTTGTCCTGAGCTAAAAAAATGAATGGAAGAACGTGTTGAACTCAGTTGTTTTTCTTCCACAAGGTTAAGGCAAAAAGCTTCTAAATCTAAATCTTCGGGATGACACTCTAGCTTGCCTGCTTCAGCTCTTGTCAAAGCTAAAATATCAGTAAGTAACCGAGTCATTAATTTGGCAGAAGATTGAATGCGATAAAGGGTTTTGTACTTTCGCTCTTCTGACCAAGTTTGGCTGCCTTGAGTCAGTAATTGTGATGAGGCTAGGACAACGCTTAACGGGGTTCTAAACTCGTGGGAAACCATTGAAAAGAATTTTAGTTTGGCTTCGCTCACTTCCTTCTCACCCATTAATTTTGCTTGAAGTGCCTCGGCTTGCTGTCGTTTAACAAACTGGTGATAGAGTAAAAAAGAGGCGATCGCCAATATTCCAAAACTAGAAGAAATTACCAAAAGGCTAACCCCTAGTTCCTGCCTAATCCTCGTTCGAGATTGGTCTACCCATTGCTCTAACGAAAGTTCTTCAGTTTGCTGCATTGCTGCAATCACTAACTGAATCTTGTCTCGGAGCTTAATACTTTGCTCTGTTATCTGAACTTGTCGAGGCGTGACTTTGGCTTCGGTTTGGTAAAGTTGAATAGATTGCTGAAGCAAGCTTATTCTTTGATTAAGAAGTATCTCCAGCGCTTCTAATCGTTTTAATTGTTCTAAGCGATCGCTCAAACTCTTTTGCAATGTTTCCATCCCTGGATCAAGTTCTCGAATTGCGGCTTGATAGCGATATAGCTCCTTCTGATCGCCTAAAAATACATAGCCTCGCCGCCCCGATTCGGCGATCGACATGGTGGCATAAACATTAATTAGGTTCTTGATAATTTCATGGGTTTGCTGTGATTTGTTAGTACTCTCAAGCAAGCGCTCTGAACTTTGATATGCCATCCAACTAATCCAGCCCATCACTAAAGCTATAACCCCCAGCCCCAAAATGAGCCATTTTTTTTCAGGCGATCGCTTCATAGGAGATTGTAGACCATGCGGATTTTAGTGGTTGAAGATGATTTGTACCTAGCAGAGGTATTGAACGAGGCACTGAGCGATCGCCAGTATACCGTTGATGTCGTAGGTGATGGTGAGGCAGCTTGGAGTTGCATTGAAGTGGGGCAATACAACCTGGTCGTGCTAGATGTGACATTGCCAAAGTTAGACGGAATTGGCTTTTGTCGGCGATTGCGCGATCGGAACTTTACCCTGCCCGTTCTGATGCTGACTGCCCGAGATACCGTAACCGATAAGATTAACGGACTAGATGCCGGAGCCGATGATTATGTCGTGAAGCCGTTTGATTTACAGGAATTAATGGCAAGAATTCGTGCGCTACTGCGCCGGGGTCAAAGCATGACAACTAGCCTAGCCTGGGGCAAGCTACGACTTAACTCTAGTACTTACGAAGTGACCTATGACGAAGTTGGGCTTCAGCTTACACCCAAAGAATACGCTCTATTAGAGTTATTAGTGTCTAATGGTCGTCGGGTATTAAGTCGTGCTGGGATGATTGAGCGCATTTGGTCGGTGGAAAGCCAACCAACGGAAGAAACAGTTAAGACCCACATTAAAAGTTTACGCAACAAACTGAAAGCAGCAGGTTCTCCAGAAGATTTTGTTGAGACAGTGCATGGATTGGGATATCGCTTGAAGGAATACCTATAGGGTTGTCCAAAATTACCCAAAATGCAACTCATCCTGAAATTGAAACCTTTATGGAATCGAATTGCAGAATTGCTGAACGAAAGCATGAATCTGCTCAGCGCCCATTTCCCCAACATACGCGAATCAGTCACTCCCCGATTTCTCCCCGATTTCTCCCCGATTTCTGAACTTGGCTGAGTTAGAGTGAGCCATCACTTGAATCTATTCCTCTGGATTCAGTTCAGTTTGAAGAGCACCTTTGCCGACTTTCCTCCATCTTGGGGCAAAGTCGGTTTTTTATGGCTGCTATAGGTTCTCCAGGTATTTCAGCAGATCTGCCATGGTTTCGGGGCTAGGCTGAAACTGCGGCATGGGAGGTGTTTTACCGCTAATAACCTGTTCAATGAGTCCTACCTGCGACTTGCGAGAGGCAACATGGTAAAGATTAGGGCCCACTAACCCTTGACCCTCTATGCCATGACAGACGGCACAATTAAGCTGAAAAATAACCTGTCCTTGCACCGGGTCGCCCGACAAGGACAAGACGCTTTGAATATAGGGATCGGCGCGCCGAAACTGGTAAACACCGAACACGGAGATCAACACCACTAGTAGCACTGCCAATGTCGTTATCGCAGCTTTTTGGAGATCTGTGCTGGTGTGAGTAAGGGGTTTATTCAACAGTTCTTGAGTATGCAAAGTTATAAAGGAGGCACTGTGGCAGGCAACACTATATGAGAAATGTAACCTATTTATTATCAAAACTCAGCATAATTTATTCTTTTTCAGCAACTTAGGCAACAATTTAGGTTGATCTTTTACAAGTTTTTCGATTGCGCTTGCTTCTCTGCCTCAATTGGAGTAAGAAGGTATTCCAAATTCGATCGCAATAAGAGATGATAGGAGCATAGCGGCAAGGTAAACTCTAAAAACTTGCTAAAATGTTTGACCTTAAATCAAGGAGAGATCAGTCGTGGTAGAACCATTGCTAGTGGGCATTGTCTTAGGTTTGATTCCAGTAACGTTGGCAGGCTTGTTTGTGGCTGCCTATTTCCAATACAAGCGTGGTAATCAACTTAACTCTTAAGAGGATTGGTCGTTATTAGAATGAGTCATTATTAGAAAGAAAAGGGAGGGATCGAGCAGTGCTCAATCCCTCCTTTTTTTGCCACTTGTTTAATCTATAGCTAGAAACCTATCCACTGCATTGTTTAGGCAAAGTAGTCATTGACCTTCAGAGTGCCGATAGGTATTTCGACGGAACCTGCTATCTCTAAGACCAAATCCTGGGGGGCAGAGAAACCAGGGTCTTGGTTGTTGACGGAGAGATAGGTTTTGCTACCCCAACTGAACAGTAGGGCAGAATCGGCTCCTAATGAAAAGTTGGTATAGGCGGAGGAGGCTGCCTCAGTCAGGGTATTGTCTTGCTGTAGACCTGCGCTAATGAGAGCTTTGGGCATGGTTAAACTACGGAGTTGAAGGCGATCGCCTTGGCTTAAATCAAAATCCGTAATCACATCAGGAGCATTGCTTAGCGAGGCTCTTAGGTTGCTGTAGACAAATCGATCTGCACCTTCGCCACCGGTTAAACTATCGGCTCCAAATCCGCCAATGAGAATATCATCACCTGCGTCACCGATGAGGGTATCGTTGCCATCTCCACCATGGAGGCGATCGTCTCCCCTTCCTCCAGCAAGCTCATCATCTCCAGATTTGCCGATGAGAGTGTCGTCATACTTCTCACCTTGCAATCGGTCATTTTGAAATGTTCCTCGCTGATGCAAACCTATTCGAGTAGATGAGGTAGGTTCGTTCCACCATCGATCGTTTTTGGCAATAAAGTTAGTTAAAGCTGCATACTTAGGCGAAGTCACTTGAGTGATGCTTTCTAATGAACCCCAGCTTCCCCATTTTCCAGCAGTGGATGCATCCACAAAATGGTTAAACAGCGTTCCTCCAGATTGCTTCCAACCGTCCAGAAGCTTGGTGTAAAGATCCTGCATTTCGGGACGGCGGTTGAGTTCTACTAAAAAATTTGCCAATTCTTGATCATTCTCAACGCCTCCGACTCCTACCAAATGTTGTCCGCCTTCGTAAGCAACCATGTCTAACCCGTGTCGCTGTGCAACCTCTGCATGATATTGAAAGCTATTGATGGAATCGGCAACCGAATATTGATTATCTCCAGGAAGAAGACCCCCGACATTAAGCTGCTGAAATGCTTTACCAAAACCGCCATCAGCATCAGCGAGCCAAGATTTGACAGTTGCAGTATTTTCGGCGCTCCCCAAGTTGCCGCCAAAGTACCCGCTAACAGAGTAGGCGTCAAATGATTTCCAGGCAGGTTCATGTCCTTCGGCAACCCAAGATGGCGTATTCAAGATGGGGTCTTCCAGTCCTTTCCAGGCGGTTTGAGTCGTCACGATCGCAACAACCCGATCCTTTTCTGCGCCAAAGGTCGATTTCCAAATGTCTGCCGTTTGGGCGCTGCGCATTCCGTACCATTGCATCCAGCCCCCATGCCCCACCAAGCGATCGCCCCACTTGGCTTTGGCTTGCTCTACGGCGTAATGGGCTTGAGGGAATTGCCAGTTCCAAACTTCATTGGAATACTCAACATATGCTTTCAACTTAGGATCGAGATGATCACGGACGTAGGCTGCAAAATTGGCGATGTAGTCATCGGTCGCTTGGTGAGGCATGGTGAACCAAGGGGATGTGCCTGTCTCATTTGCAAGTGCCACCATCCCTTCCAACGGAGCACCTTTTCTTGCCCAAGTCGAGTCGTCCAGCGTCGCCCGATCTGCCCAGTCTTTTTGGGGCGAACCGTTAGTGTTCATCCAATCCATAAAGCGCAAGGTGCCAAAGTCTTTCACTTTTTGGGTAAATTCTGGATTAAATTTCACACCCAGTTCAACCAAAGGCAAATCGTCTTCGTGGTAAACGTGAATGTTGCGAATGTAGTCTCCGGTGTTGCGAGGATCGGTAGATGTAATTTTGAGATAAATCCCATTGGCACTCGCCTGATCAACCTGGATTACGTCGCTTCCGATGAGAGATTCACTGTCTATTTTTTTAGCATCGAATCCATATTCAATCGTGCCTGTACCTTCGTAGGAAACAACGTAACGCCCTGGGCGATAGATGTTGGGCATGTCGCGCATCATCAGCGTGCTGGCAACGCTGTTGCTGGGTAGAGATCGCACCCAGCCTGATGAGTCCAGATCTAGGGTTTCTCCTGAATCCCATTTGGCTTCGCTTTGGGGAAACCAAACGCGAGAAGATTGAAAAATATCGATAAACGGAAGCTCGGTTGAGAAGTCAGAAATGCCATTTAAACCAATGCCTAAAGAACGTCCTGAAACAGGTTCTTGAACGATCTCTTGAATTTTTTCTTGAACGAATTCTTGAACGTTGTTTGTAACCATGATGTGCAATTCTCTAAGGATTTGTGAGCAGCAGAAAATTGCAGGCGTATGGCACTGCGATCGCTGTTGAGTAAAAAAAATCACTTTAGCCAAAGGAATAGTTCGCTAGAAAATGGCAATTTATGCAAAATTGCCTGCGTGAATCACTATTCCGAGAGAGGTGGTAATGCTTGAATAGGTTGAGCTTTATGAGCAATAGCTCTTGACTGCATCTTCATCTGCAATTGATATGAGCTATACAGGAACTTTACTTACTTAAAAGTAATGTATGGTTTTTATCGTTGAGATCGGTGATTTCAGCACCTTTATATAAAAGCAATATGAAGCCCGCTTGCAGACTTCGGTATTTTCCGAGTGGTGACTGCAAGCGGGCTAGGTGGAGAGCGTGAGGTTGAGGAAAGCGGTTTAAAGGAACTGAAAGTTAGGAGATCTCAAGCGTTTTAGGAGGATCTTTCGCTTTGGGGAATTAAATAAATGCCGCCCGATATTAAGGTTAGAGCTACAGATAGCCAAAAAGCTAGAAGGGAGGGCGATCGCCAAACGGTCGGCAGCGGCGCAATTAAGAGTGCGATCGCGGCAATTTGGCTAACGGTTTTGAGCTTGCCCCAAATGTTGGCTCCCGAAATTGTGGTTTGATTAACGCGCCATCCGGCGATCGCCAACTCGCGTCCCAAAATTAAAAAGACACCCCAAGCCGGAATCTGCCCTAATTCAATTAACATGAGCAACGGCGCTAACACCAGCAGCTTATCTACCAACGGGTCTAGAAACTTGCCCAGGTCGGTTACCTGGTTCAATCGTCGAGCTAAGTATCCATCTAGCCAGTCGGTGCCCGCCGCAACCACAAAAATTACCAGGCTGATCCAGCGGCTTTGAGGCGTTGGCTGATGCAAGAAGTAGAGGAGGAAGGGCACCCCGAGGAGGCGAGAAACAGTAATCCAGGTAGGCAGGTTCATAGGGCAACGACTCGGATAGATGGCTAAATAGAGGCTAAAAGAATGGAGCGTGACAGCGCTATTCGGCGAGGGTACGGACTGTTAATACTTGAGGCGGCGTAGCATCGGGTGGATACATCAGCCTGAATTGAACGAGGCGGCGATCGCCCCCTGCCATTTTCAGCGTCACCAACGCCTCTCCAGGCTGACCTCGCCGCTGCACCAAATGGACATAGCGAGTACGGGGCAACCCCTGGTCATCTCGATAGCTAACTCGCACCGTGCCCCGAAAGAAGGTTGAGGTCGGCAACGGATCAAAAAAACGCAGCCCATCCGTACTCAGTTCGTCTTCTTTAATGGGAGTTTGCAGGGCAACAGTCACAGTCTGGGCTTGCTGGGTGGAATTGTGCAACGGTAGCGCCAGATTGTACTCAATGCCGTAGTTACCGTGCGCCTGATATGCCGTGTCGGGATATCGCACGAGCATGGGGGCGCTTTGGACTTGCTCGGTGCCCAGCCTGCCGCCCATGAGAGTACTGAGCCCATAAGAAAAGGCTTTTCCAGCAGCAGGGATGGTCAGTCTCGTTGCAGTAGGACTGTCCGTGACTTGGGCTTGCCATCGAGCGCCCTGGGCAACCCCTGCAACGCGCCCGTAAATGATGGGACGGGTGGCAGCCTGGTCAAGGGGAGTGGGCACGCGATCGCGACCACTTGATAAGCCGCCGTTTTCAAGAAGCGATTGCCATTCTTCTAGGGTGGGCGATCGATCGCTGCCGTCTGCGTTTTTGCGTGCCAGGAGCGCCAAACTTGCCAAATGAACCTGTCCATCACTTTGTAAACGCAAGAGGGTAGACCGACCATTCAGCGGTGGATCGAGGCTGGCAACAGGGATGGGAAAGTTCATTAACATCTGGTACGACTGAGGCGCGATCGTCAGTTTGGCTGGGAAAATATCTTGCCGTCTGCCGCGCAAAACATCGCTCATGGCTCGGCTGCCGGGCCCAGCGTAAACGTCACCCTGAGAATTATCGATTTGGGCAGCTAGTGGAATAAAAGGCGCATCGGGTTGGCTGAGGTAGCTGGCAGCTTGAAGCAAACTGAGCGTAACAGGGCGATCGCCTGGATTGTAGACAATAATGCCTAGATAAAGGCTGCTAAAATCAGGGTCGATCGCCTTGAAAACATGGTGAGCAAAGAGGTCAAAGACCCCGTTAAAAGGAAAATTGAGGTGGGCAGCAGGCTGCTGTTTGCCGCGGGGTGGAAAAGTCGAGAGCAGAATTCCCTCGGTTTGAACCAGTTCAGGACTGTTGCTATTGAAAACAGGAATGCGGTCAAGCTGTCCTGGCAATGCTCGCACTTCTTGAGGTTGAACAATTTCTGTCGCAGGCGGGGGTGCCGCCTGGGGAACGGGGCTAGGCGGAACTTGGACAAGAAAAGGCAGGATAAACATTCGGCTCGTGGGGTGAGAAACCATACGAGCATTATCAACGATAGGCAGGAATGTTATTCACTAGTGGCAAAAGGCTTGGGCTTAATGGCTAAATCTGTGGCGATCGCCCGATAAAAGCGCTCTGCCAAAATCGCATTTCCTGAGTCGGTCAAATTTGTAGCATTCAAGAACATGCCACCCTTACCCGTTTCACCAAACATGCCATAAAGATTCATGACTTTAGCTTGCGCCGAGCCCTGTGCCGCTTCTGCCGCCACGGTCGCCAACTTGTCGTAGCCCGTGCGAACCTGCTCCTGATAGTTCTTGCCCAATTGGTTAAGAATTTCGACCTCTTCAGCAGTAGGTTGAGTTTTGCCATACCCGGTGACTTCGGGCTGAATGCCAATAAACAAAGGCTTTTTAGCTGCCGCACTCCAACGCACCATTTGCTGTAAGTGGTTGCGGTAATGGGCAACGCGCAAATCTAGCTCGGAAGGATTAGCGGCAAGGCTTTGGGCAACGGGCAAAGGCGTAGCCGCGATGTTGAGCGATCGCACGACATGCGGGTCAACTTTATCCGCTTTTTGAAATGCCTGTGGTGCCCGCACCAAATACAAGTTATTGAAGCCGTTGCCCATTGCATTCATAAACTGAGCGCCCCAGTTTTCACCTTTGCCTGCCAGAATATCGTCTAAGCCAGGAATTTCTACGGCGCTCCGAGCGCTAGGTAAAAGCAAATCATCATAGCCCCCCAGTACAATCACGACATCGGGGCTATAGTCGGCAACCCGCTCCATGAGTTGTGCGATGTTACCTGAAGCGTAGCCCGGAACCGCAGCATTGATCACCCGATATTGGCGATCGGGCAGACGGGTGGCACGCTGAAGCACTTTTTCGACTTCATCAGCGGTGTAAGGTAAAAACTCAGGCTGGTAAGCGTTAGGTTTGGCGCGCTGGGCTGCCACCTGCTTATTCAGGCGTTGCTCTAGTTGATGGGTAAACATCGCCTGATTGCTAGAGCTAAGCTGACCAAAGGCAGTTGAACCTCCCAGCACAAAAATTCGAGTTTCATTGCTGGGTTTTTGCCGAGGCACGTCTTCTACATCGCGGAAGCCTTGAGCATTGACAGTCCAAAATTGAGTTGATTGCTTAGGCTGTAGCTGGTAGCCCATCAACGGATCGCGGTTGGCTAGAAGCTTGCCGGAACTGGGCAGGGTTTTGTAAGCCTGTCCATCGGGGCTGAGAAATTGCAGTTGATAAGCTTGGGCAAGTTCGTTAGCAGCCTGGGCGAATTGCCCATTTAAGCCTGATAAGTTGGCGATCGCCCTTAGCAGTAGCTCAGACCCCAGCAACACGCCTACTGCCATAGCTAGTAGGGGAAGGGGGCGAGGAAAACGACGGGTCTTTTTACGCGACCAACTGCTAGAACGAATGGAGCGACGGCGAGTTGTAAACATAGGCTGAATATTGCCACTTCATCGTAAATTGGTCAAGCTTTGAGATAAGAGGTATTTTAAACGTCTGCCAATTAAAACACACATTTATTCAAGATTTTGCAAAAATCCATCAAAATTTGCGATCGGTTCAGGGTTGTCAAAATGGGAACGTGAATAAACAGACAAGCACACTGTGAATTAGTATTTTGTGAATCACTGACTGAAGATCTGCTGATTGACTCTTTGATCGAATCATTCATTCTGAAATAATTCATCATGGAATAATAAAAACTATTGCAAACGAATCGACCTGCATCAAAACTAATTTCACTGTGGGATAAGTCCTTCATAAGTTCTGTTAAGTGAATTGAAGTTTGAAGAACTTGATTACTTACCACAGCCCGCACCTCCAAGCTCAGTTTTTCTCGTAATTCCGCCATGCCGCAGCAGAGCATTATTTGGGGCTGAAGCCGAATAACTTGAGCGATCGCAATGTCCTTGGCAACAGGCGTATTAACAGGCAATTGTCTGAGCCAATAGACCGAGGGCGGCAGGTTAGAGGTTTGCAAAACTTCTTCCAGTAGCTCATCAGAAGAATTGGTGCGTTGATTACTCTTCCAGGTTGCAAACGAGGTAATCAGGACGGTTTTAGACATTGGGTTTAAGCCTTTGTGCTTCACAAAGAGATCAGGAGCGAATCGCTCCTCGCCGCTGAGCATTGTTGCGATCGAAGGCAATCCATTCTTCTGGAGTCAGGCGACGAACACTCTCAAGACGGGCGATCGCCCATTGATGATATTCTGTACTCAAATCGCAACCCATCCACCTCCGCCCCAACTGCTCTGCCACTACAACCGTTGTGCCTGACCCCGAAAACGGATCAATCACCCAGTCTCCGGGTTGAGAGGATGCCAGCACAAACTTTCTAATCAGTTCTTCGGGTTTTTGAGTAGGGTGGGGAGTAGTCTCGCCCATGCCATTACAGGTCGTGGGAATGTCGATCACGTCTTTGGGTTTTGCGCCCTTAGGGTGAGGCAGCCAACGATCGCGCGGTTTGCCATTGCCGTCTTTACTATTGCTATAAATGCTACTGTCGGCTTGGGGATGAGAAGGATATTTGAGGGTATGGGTGCCATAGGGAATCCGAACATCGTCAAGATTGAGTTTGACCGCCACAGACTTACGAAAATGAATAATGCTCTCGTGCGATCGCCCCCAATCGTTCCCTAAGTTCGCCTTATTTTTGTAATGCCACACTAGCCAGCGGCATCCCTTAAAATACTGCGAGGCAGGATGCTTCAAATCTGCCAATATTTCTGAAAAGCCGCATACGTACAGCGAACCCGTCGGCTTCAGCACCCGCGCAGCCTGATGTATCCATTGCAGCGACCAGCTTACATAGTCTTCCTGGCTGTCAAAACTATCCCACTCAGCTTTATTAAGGTTGTAAGGAGGATCAGCAAAAATCAGGTCGACGCTCTCATTTTCTAAAGATGTTAGCCAGGCGATCGCGTCTCCCTGATAAAGTTGTCCGTTAGGATGCTTGTACTGTAGCTGAAACTCCTGCTTGATCCGTTGCATAGTCGAACGATAAAATAAAGATGACTTGCGAACTGTTAGCTATCTTCACGTAGGGTTAATTGATAGCTAAAGCCGCTGTCTGCCTTACCCACATAATCGCCAATCCAAACGCGGTAGGTGCCTGCCAGGGCAGAGCCAGAAACCTCGGGCATTAAGCCGTTAACGTCATCAGAGCAAACCCGACCGTTGGGCCCTTCAATTAACATCGTCACATCACCTGATGCCTGCACCGATGCCCTCAGGGAAGTGAAGGGCTTAGTGAGTGTCACTACATAATCAGGAGCGCTAGCAGCCTTGACGTAGCCGCAGTCTGGCGTTGAGCGTGTACCGCCCGATCGCCCACTAATAACTTCAGGGTTAGGGGAAAAGCCTGGGGCTAAACTTAGAGCTTTGAATTCAGCTTTGGCTTGCACGGCGCTACAAACCAGCAGTCCAGTGGTAACGAATCCAGCGGTTAGGGCAGCAGCAAAGTGTTTGGTCAGTTCCATAGGGCATTTCCTCCTCTCTTTCCTTAGTAGACCCTTGGATGGAATGTTACGTGCCATCGCTTGTGGCAGTTGATTAAGTGCCCAGTTCAAGAATCTTTCAGCAAATACTGGTTAAACAGCTTTTAACGAGGATTTAATTGCTCAAGTTTGGCTCGTTCAGTCCCGTTAGAATTATTGTGTTCAGGATTATTGCATGTAGGAATTCTCTATGAGTTATCTCGAAACTGCTGCTCAATTTTATGGTGAAGTTGCAGAAACCCCGCAAATTGGGCTTTGTTGTGTTCAAAGTACGCCCCTGCAATTTCCTGGGCTAAACGTGCCCGAACTGATGCAGCAAATGAACTACGGGTGTGGCACAACGGTTCATGCCGCAGAGCTTTCGGGAGAACCGACCGTGCTGTATGTAGGAGTGGGGGGAGGGTTGGAGGCGCTTCAGTTTGCCTATTTTTCGCGGCGACCGGGGGGCGTAGTGGCGATCGATCCGGTGGCAAGGATGCGATCGGCGGCAGCCCGTAACTTAGCGGCAGCAGCACAGGAGAATGATTGGTTTGAGCCGAGCTTTGTTGAAATTCGCAGTGGCGATGCTTTTTCTCTGCCGGTTGCCGATGAATCAGTCGATGTGGTCGCACAAAACTGTTTGTTTAATATCTTTGAGCCTACAGACTTGGTACGAGCGCTCCAGGAGGCATATCGAGTTCTTAAACCTAATGGTCGGCTGATTATGAGTGACCCGATCGCCACTCGCCCCATTCCCTCCCACCTTCAGCAAGATCAACGACTGCGAGCCATGTGCTTATCCGGGGCATTAACGTATGAGCAATACACTCAGCATTTGGTGGAAGTAGGATTTGGGCAAATTGAAATTCGTGCCCGTCGTCCCTACCGCTTATTAGATGCTCAGAATTACCAACTAGAAACGCCACTACTGCTCGAAAGCCTCGATTCTGTGTCATTTAAGGTGCCTATTGCGCCCGATGGAGTCTGCATCTTTACAGGAAAAACGGCAATTTACAGCGGCGCTGAAGAGGCGCTAGACGATCGCGCAGGGCATATTATGCTGCGGGGCATACCCTTGGCAGTTTGCGACAAAACGGCAAAGAAATTAAGTGTTGGATTTCCTGCCGAAATAATGGTCACAGATTCGACCTGGCATTATGACGGGGGAGGATGCTGTTAACTGCTAATTAAAAAATAGAAATTATTAAATTAAGGAATAGGAGCGGCGGTGGTTTCAGAGTCAGCGATCGCGGCTTCTGTTTCCATAACAGTAGGCTCAGCTTGCGGGACATCTAATGTCTCTGCGGCTGGCTCTTCTACAGAGGGGTTAGCAGAATCTAAATGCTGGTAGATTGTGCTGGCAATTTGCCGAATTAAATCCTGTGCCCGACTGTCATTATCAAGGCGCTTCATCAGCGTGGTAATCACGTAGCGTTTGCCACTGGGCATATCGATAATGCCGGTGTCACCCACCATAGATTTGATATCGCCTGTTTTATGAGAAATTTGCCCCCCCGCGCCCATTGCCGCTGGCAAAAGGGTATCGGTTTCAGTCTGGCTCATAATAAACATGGCGCGATCGCGGGATGCCATAGAAATGAGTTGTCCTTGGCTGACGGCAGTCAGGAGAGTCGTCATTTCTTTAGGAGTCGTAGTATTCGTGCCTGTTAAGTCGGGGAGGCGATCGCGGAGGACAGTTTGCTGAAGCCCCCATTGCTTAAAGCGCTGATTCACTTTGTCAATGCCGCCCAGTCGCCGAATAATCATGTTGGTGGCAGTATTATCGCTAGTGACAATCATGTTAGTTGCCACTTCAAGAGCAGAATACTTTGTGCCAGGGGCAGAATACTGCATTTCCCCAGAATTATCGACAATATCTATTGTCTCCATCGTCATAGTTTCATCTAGCCGAATTTTTCCAGCATCGACATCTTGAAAGAAAGCAATCAAGACGGGCACTTTAATGATGCTGGCAGCAGAGAAAACCATATCGCCATTAAACGAGTAGTAGTTGCCCTTATCTAAATCCACCATGAAAACGCCAGGCGTTAAATCTGTTAACCCTTGAGTCATCGGTGCAATTTTGGCGATTAACCCAGGTAGTTCTTGCCCAGCACCCAGGGTATTTTTAGCAATATGTCCCATGTTTTGCCCACCGCTCAGAGCATTAGCCGCCATAATTTGAGGCGGAGTGACTTGGGCAACGGCGGCAGACGATCGTAGAGCAGGATTCCATACTGATAGGCTGGTTCCAGCGATCGCGCCTACGCCCACTCCTACAATTAAGAGCCGCACGGCATAAACTAACGGTGAGGTAGGTCGTTGCAGTTTCGCGGGCGAGGCAGGTGGGCGACTGCGGCGCTTCGGGGGTTCGGGGCGGGAAGAACTGAGGGCTGGCTTTTTTTCTGGCGATCGGGGGGAAAGAGGACGAGTTCTGGCTACGGGGCTACGAGAGAAAAGTTCAAATAGGAAAAATCTTTTACGCTTTGGGCGCACGGCTCCGGGTGTCCGCACGGTAGCGCCCTGAAGTGAATCATCCGGCAAGGTCGGGGCAGGACGGGTAGAACGGCGACTCTTCACAGATGTCTTAGAGGGTTCGCGCCGAGACGATGACTGCTTTGTACTGGGAGCCCGTCTTGCACCTTGCTTCTGAATCGGCACATCCAGTTGTTCTGGGGTGGGAGGTTGGGTAGGAGCCTGTGTACGAGATGAGCGGCGACGAGAGTCGGGGCGGTTACTAAATTCCAACACAGGGTTACCTCTGAATGATGCAGGACTGGAAGCGCATCTAAATTTAGCGCTTTGTTGCAGAAATGATTCTACTGAATTTAGCGAAATGTGGAGTTAACGAATAAATATTTCTTTGTTTTTAACAATTGGGGCATAAATGTTGCTAAACCCTGACTTTTAGAACGATTGGTTTGAGTAGTTTTACGAAAGCTTTTGCTGCGATCGGGAACCTTGAGCAAGAGAGATTTGAGTAAAACTTTTCTAGATGCAGATGTATTTAGGAACGAGACTTGAGCGCCCATGCCATTTGCCTGAGGACACCTCGCAGCATTGCCACTTCGCTAGTTGTCGGATATGCCCGATTGAGCAATTTTCTAAATTTTTCCATGCGGCTGGAAGCAGTATGAGGGTAAAGGTAGCCGATTTCGAGAAGAAGGGAATTTAGCTGTTGGTAGTATCCTTCCAAATCATCAAGGGGGGCAAGCTGAAGCGATGGGGGGTTGGGGAGATCCAGAGGCGGGTCAAGAGGCGGGTCAATTGGATCAGACTCTTGTAGAGAGCTTGACGCGATCGCGCTAGCCAGTTCATAGCAGCAAATGCCGACCGCTTGGGCAAGATTGAGGGAGAGGTAAGCAGCGGTGGAAGGAATTTGAATCAGGCGTTGGGCGTGGTTCATCTCGGCGTTGGTGAGTCCGCTGTCTTCTCGACCAAAGATCAGGGCGGCAGGCGCATCCAAGAGCCACGGCAGCGCTAATCTGGGCATTTCAATGGGAGTGGTAAAGGTAGCCCGATCGCGCCCTGAGGTGGCGATCGCTTTAACGCATCCTTGTAATGCCTCTGCCAATGTTTCTACTTCCCGTGCCGACTCCAGCACATCAGATGCCCGTACCGCCATCAGGCGCGCTTCTGCTCCCAGGCGATCGCACTGAGGTTTAACCAGCACCAAATCAGCCAAGCCCATATTCTTCATTACCCGTGCCACGGAACCCACGTTCAAAGCTCCGGCGGGTTCAACTAAAACAATCCGAATATGGGCTAGCGAAGAAATCGTCATAATCAAGAAGTAATAATTTCCATCCTCCCATTCCATGCCGCGTCAACGCCTAAAATCAGATCTGCCGACCAAAATTTGCCCCGTCTGCCAGCGATCGTTTACCTGGCGCAAAAAATGGGAAGATTGCTGGGATGAAGTTAAGTATTGCTCGGAACGTTGCCGTCGTCATCGTTCTCAGCCCAGCGATCAAGTTAGCGAAAAATAGGGGATTTATGTCAGCAGTGCAAGTGCAGCCGAAGCTAATTATTCACGGAGGAGCGGGAAGTTCTCTCAAAGGCAAAGGGGGCGCAGATGCGGTGCGCCAGTCTTTATATGCCGTCATTGAAGAAGTGTATGGCGCGTTGCTGCAAGGGGCAAGTGCTGCGGCTGCGGCAGTATTGGGCTGTCGGCTACTAGAAAATGATTCGCGCTTTAATGCGGGCACAGGTTCGGTGCTTCAGTCGGACGGACAAATTCGCATGAGTGCGGCGTTGATGGATGGCGATTTGCAACGCTTTAGCGGCGTGATCAATACGGCACGAGTTAAGAATCCTATTGATCTGGCGCAGTTTCTGCAAGAGTCCAGCGATCGCGTTCTTTCTGATCAAGGCGCTGCCGAACTCCTGCGCGAACTCCACATTCCAGCCTACGATCCATTAACGGATCTACGGCTACAAGAATGGATTCAAGAGCGGACGGGCAACTTTGATAAGACAATGGCAGGCGTGGTTGCCGAAAAAGAACTAACGGCAGGACGCGGAACTATTGGCGTAGTGGCGCTCGATCGCCAGGGAAAACTCGCGGCGGGCACCTCAACAGGCGGCAAAGGGTTTGAGCGGATTGGGCGCGTCAGCGACTCAGCTATGCCTGCTGGAAATTATGCGACAGCAGACGCGGCAATTAGCTGCACGGGCATTGGCGAAGACATTATTGACGAATGTTTGGCAGCGCGAATTGTAGTGCGAGTAACGGATGGACTCTCGCTGCCAGAGGCATTTGAGCGATCGTTTGTTGAGTCGTTAAAAAATGGTCGAGACTTAGGGGCGATCGGGCTAGATGCGAGTGGGGCGATCGCTTGGGGAAAAACCAGCGAGGTATTACTAGCGGCATATCACAATGGCACCGACATGGGCGACACATTAGAGATGGAAAATGGAATGCAGGTCGGGTTTTGCTAGGCGATCGCGCTACTTTTATCAAGGCTTCCTGTAAAGCAGTATATTCAAGAAAGTTCTGCCAATGTTTAAGTTATCCCTATGAGTAACTTGCAAGAAATTGAACGGGCTGTCAGCCAATTGTCCCCCGAAGAACTTTCTGCCTTCCGAGATTGGTTCGCAGAGTTTGACGCAGAGATCTGGGATCGGCAGTTTGAGGAAGATGTGGCTGCGGGTCGGCTTAATCAATTGGCTGAGAAAGCTTTGCAGCACTTACAGGAAGGGCATTGTACTGACCTGTGAAGTATCGTGCAACTCCTGACTTTTGGCATCACTATCGACAACTGCCTGAGGAGATTCAAAATCTTGCTGACCGCTGCTACGAGCTACTCAAGCAAGATTCTCGATATCCATCACTGCACTTTAAGAAAGTAGGACAATTTTGGTCAGTGCGAGTGGGTCTACATTATCGCGCTCTAGCGCTAGAAGATCAAGGTGATATAGCATGGTTCTGGATTGGAACCCATGCAGAGTACGATCGCTTATTACGGGGTGGGTAACAGGTGTAAAACTCCCTAATCCTTGCTTGCTTGGTCAACCAGATCTTGCTTGGGCAACCAGATACAGAGTGAAACTATGATCCTCGAAGCCGTAACACTCAACGTTAAACCAGGCATGGAGACAGAATTTGAAGTTGCGTTTAAGCAAGCTTCAGCGCTTATTTCTGCAATAGAAGGATATCTTTCCCATGAATTATATCGCTGCTTAGAGGCACAAGGAAAGTATCTACTGCTAGTCCGTTGGACAACGTTAGAAGCACACACGCTAACTTTTCGGCAATCTTTAGAGTATCAACAATGGAAACAACTCTTGCATCATTTTTATAACCCGTTTCCAGTCGTTGAACATTTTGAGGAAGTAATGAGTGCAGCCCTTCCCAAAAACCTTACAGCCAAGAAATAATTTGCGAACTATACTATGGCAGGAGTACATTTAGGGATAAGAAAATGCGCGTTTGGGCAGTTTGCTTTGTACTGTTTTTTGGGGCAGCAGAGTTTTACCAATGGATGCAAGGGCTAACGCTGCCACTGCCATTTTTTATCGCTTTGGGAGGATTATTGGCGATCGCATCTAATGCCGATAAATGGCGTATTCTCAACCGTCCCGTTCCGTCTGCCCCCTCCACCGTGCTTCCAACTCAGCCTGCGCCTATCACCGCTGCGCCCAATCCCGTGTCATTCACCATTCCCAAACGCAAATCTGCAATCCTACCCGTCCTTCATCAAGAGAAAGGCGCGTGAGCATAGTAGAGTAAGGTTATCGCTGATAAAATATCGCTGATAAAATCAATCGAATGCAAAAGTTGAAAGATATCCTAAATGTTTTAATCAGCATTGCGCTGATTGGGTTTATTGCTACTAGCTTGTTCCGAATCGCTTCCTTTTATCTACACTCTACTCCCTAAAACTATGTCTACTGCTTTTCCTGTTGAAGTGAGCGATCGCATCTGTAAGCACATGAACAAAGACCACGCCGATTCAGTAGTCTTCTATGCTACAGAATATGGTGGAGTAACTCATGTGACCGCCGCAGAAATGGTCAAAATCGATTCTCAAGGAATGGATTTGAGCGTACAAACAAACGGTACAACCCAACCTCTGCGAATCGATTTTGACCACGAACTAGCAGATGCCAAGGAAGCCCATCATGTGCTGGTAGAAATGCTGAAGCCGACGAAAGCATAACAGCTTTGGCAGTTGGCGTTTATCCAACCTGCTTCTCGCGGAAATGCACTAGGTCAGCAGGCTTAACCACTCCTAGCTCCGTAACAATGCCTGTAATTAATGCCGCAGGTGTAACATCAAATGCAGGGTTGTAGAACTCTACACCGACCGGACAAAGACGAGTATCACCGACTTGATAAACCTCTTCAGGGTCACGTTCTTCAATGGGAATTAAACCACCATCGTTGAGGCTAAAGTCTACTGTTGATAGGGGAGCGGCAACGTAAAAAGGAACGTTGTGCGCCTTTGCCACTAACGCTAGGCTGTACGTGCCAATTTTGTTGGCAGCGTCTCCGTTGGCGGTAATGCGATCGGCACCCACCACCACGACATCAATCATGCCCAGTTTCATACAATGGGCTGCCATGCTGTCGGTAATGACGGTGACGGGAATGCCTTCTTGCACACATTCCCAAGCCGTTAACTTTGCGCCCTGCAATCGGGGACGGGTTTCGTCAGCATAGACTCGTTCCAGGCGATCGTCGCGCCATGCCGATCGCACTACGCCCAAAGCTGTGCCATATCCTGCCGTTGCCAGAGCACCTGCATTGCAGTGGGTCAGTAGCCGTAGCTTGGCAGGGCTGGCTGGCAGTGCTTGCAGCCCAAAATCGCCGATCGCCTGACAGGTTTCAATATCTTCAGCGTTAATGGCTTGGGCAGTTTCGAGCAGTATTTGTCTCAAATGTTCGACCGTGCCAATCGTTTGGCGAGCCGTTTTCATCATTCGTTCGATCGCCCAAAACAAGTTGACTGCCGTAGGACGAGTTGCCCGCAGCTTTTGCGCTACGTCTTCAAGCTCAGAGAGAAACAACGAGCGATCGTCAGTCTTAATTTCTCGCGCACCGAGGTAAACTCCATAGGCTGCCGCTACTCCAATAGCAGGCGCACCTCGGACAATCATGGTTTTAATTGCCACTGCCATATCATCGCAGCGGTTAATTTCTACTACAGAATACTCGTTGGGTAGACGCGTTTGATCAATCAGTCGTACATGGTTATGGTACCAAATGACTGGATAAACTTGCGTTGGAAAGACCATGGTAAGAGATTGTGGATAAATGATTAGTCCCATAAGGAGACTTACAAATCATATCAGGGGAACTATCAATCAAGTGCTTGTTGAGCCGAAAGAATAGCGTGGGCACTCTAATAGACAGAAACACCACACTAATTGATTGCTTCAAAATGAACGCTTTAACTCTAGAAGAAGCAAATATAAGATTTATTAGCAACATTTACAAGCCTTGTATTGAAAGATGTAAATATACTGAGGACATCCAAAGCACTCTTGAAATTCTAGACCATGGTAGAGCAGTGTTAGACAATAGGATGAAATGTGACCAGTACATCGCCTTTTATGGGGCGCATCATTTTCACAAGCTTTTTACAGCGTTTGCCTCGACTAACTTTCAATATACTAATGGTAAAAATCTGGAGATTATTGATTGGGGATGCGGTCAAGCATTGGCAACTTGTACTTTAATTGATTATTTTATTGAAAAGAAACTTAACCCCAACATAGTGTCAATCACACTTATAGAGCCTTCTTTAATATCACTAAAACGTGGCTATAACTTTACTTGCCAGATGCTTCAGTCTGAACCCTCCGCTAGTTTCAATATACGAATAATTAACAAGTACATGGATAACTTAGAGTCTAGTAACTTAGTTTCTGATGTACATAACATTAAGGTTCATCTTTTCTCTAATATAATTGACGTAGACACATTTGATCTACACAAGTTACATGGATTGATACTTGATTCTTTTCAAGGCTTAAATCGCTTTATCTGCATAAGCCCAAGTGGCGATCGCCGCTACAGATTAAGCGATTTCTGCAATTTATTCTCACAATCTTGTCGAATTACTAACCTAGTGACTTCTGAAGAGCCAATCTATAAAGAAGTTTTTCACTTCAAAACTAGACGATACAAACAGCATAAGATAACTAGGTGTGAGTGGCAATTCAGTGTGAACTTAACTCAACAACGAATTAATAATCCTTATGAAAAGTAAATCTGCTGCACAACCTATTCAAGGAGAGCTATTTTTTGATGAAAAATCTATTAAAAATGCAGTCAAGCCCGATGAAACTTTAGAAGAAGTCTTAGACATGCCCGATGCGAAAGTTATCTTCTACCAAAACTTCTTCAACAAAGAAGAAAGTGATAAATTTTTGCAAAGTCTAGAGAATGAAATTAATTGGCGACAGGATAAAATAAAAATGTATGGCAAGGAAACAGATTTGCCTAGAAAAACTGCTTGGTACGGAGACAAAGATAAATCATATAAATTCTCAGGTATTCGTCTTTATCCTGAACTTTGGACACCAACTTTATTGCACATAAAGAAAAGAATCGAAAAAATCGCAGAGGTTGAGTTTAATAGTGTCCTGCTCAATCTTTATCGTGATGGAAATGACGGAATTTCCTGGCATACTGATGCAGAGTCAGAATTAGGTGAAAACCCTGTAATTGGATCTGTCAGCTTTGGAGCAACCAGAAGGTTTAGGTTTCGGCATAGGTACAAAAAGGAAATGAAACCCGAAAAAGTTGACCTAACGCATGGGAGTTTTCTTCTAATGGCGGGTGAAACCCAGCATTTTTGGCAGCACCAAGTTTCTAAAACAACGAGGAAGGTAAAACTCAGAATAAACTTAACTTTTAGAGCAATTATTGGTTAAAGAGTTAAACAATTGCCAGCAAGAACTCTCTTAAGCGCTCACCAAAACCCAGCACATTCTCAAAATGAACATTGTGTCCGCATTCTGCCATAATTTGAAGCTGTGCTGAGGAACAGAGCATCTGCATTTCTTGGTTGGTCTGCACAAATTTTTGATCTAACTCACCGACTAATAGCAATAAAGGTACTTGATTGTGCGCTAACTTTGCCCACAAAGAAGGCTGTGAGCCTGTGCCTAAACTGCGCAGAGATTTTGCTAGTTCATGGGGTTGATTTTGTTGCCGACGCGCTAACATTTGTTCAAATCTAGGCGCGCTCTTCGAGCTATCCGTAAGGCGCGTCATTGAAGCGAACAATGGCTGCTTGTACCAATTTGTCAGAAATTCAGAAAAGTTTGTTGTCTCTAATTCCGTCGCCAGTTGCCAATCTCGCTGCGATCGCTGGTTTCTTTCCTCTTCTGTCTTTAATCCTGGGGAAGCCGACTCTAGCATAGTTCCAATAAATCGCTCTGGAAAGTGAAGGGTGAGATATAGTGCCAACCGACCTCCCATAGAATATCCAACTAAAAAACATTGTGGAATCTGAAGTTGATCTAAGGCTCCAATGATGGCTTGTGCAGTCAGTGCCATGCCGCATTCAGCCTCTTCTATAACCTGCGTTTTTCCATGTCCAGGCAGATCGATCGCCAGGCATTGGTAGTGCTCAATTAAGCATGATGTAATAGGGGCAAAGTCGTGACGATCGCCCATAAACCCATGCAAAAAAAGAATGGCGGGGCGATCGCTTCTACCCTTCAATGAATACCCGAACTGATAATTCTCAAAAGAAATTATTCCTTCCATATTTAAGGTTTATTGACTCCCTTAAAAACATAGGGGACAACACTATTGTTATCCCCCTGCTCACTGTTTGTGGCGAATAGCGCGCTCGCTACTTCAGGAATATCTTCGATAGCCCCCAACAAATACCACCAAAGACCAAGCAATTAACCCCCGTCATAAAATCTCCTTCTCTCAGCTTAACGAACGCTACCGCAAAGCAAGCCCCAGTCGAACCCCAGCCGAACCAATGCCGCATATCAAAGCCCTCAATTCAAAGAAACACACTCCTTAGAAATAGAAGGATTTTGGTGCGTTGTCAATATGGCTTCAACCCCTGAAAGCTTTATATACAGAGGGTTCTGGAAGTGTACTGACTGCTCATTTGCTACGTCTTACTGGTGCCAATCCTGAAAAATACGGACTTCATTTATTTAATTGGAAATTACCCGATCGCCGCTACATAGGCTGTCAAACGATCCATCCCCTTACGAATGTTTTCAACACTTGTTGCATAGGAAAGCCGAATGCAATCATCCGTACCAAACGCTACACCCGGAACAGCAGCAACCTGCTGCGTTTCGAGTAAGCCACTACAAAAATTAAGGGAATTGATACCAAGCTTGCTAATGTTAGGGTACATGTAGAAAGCTCCAGTAGGCGCAATGCAAGTGAAACCCGGAATGCTGTTGAGATATTCCAGCATAACCTGCCGCCGTTCGGTAAATGCTTCGACCATTTTCGTAACACAATCTTGAGAGCCTTCGTATGCCGCGATCGCCCCGTACTGAGCGAAAGTACAAACGTTAGAAGTGCTGTGGCTCTGAATCGTTTCAACTGCTTTAATAATGGGTAACGGTGCCGCCAAAAAACCTACCCGCCAGCCTGTCATAGCATAGGTTTTAGCAAAGCCGCTGCTGACAATGGTACGGTCAAAAACGGCGGCACTGACCGAGCCAATGCTAAGGTGTTCGGCTCCATCGTAGAGAATTTTTTCGTAAATTTCGTCAGAAATGACCCAAATGTCATTTTCCACAATAACTTGGGCGATCGCTCTCACTTCTTCAGGAGTGTAAACCATCCCAGTTGGGTTAGAGGGAGAGTTGAGAATTAAAAACTTAGTTTTGGGTGTAATCGCCTGTCTAAGCTGATCGGGCGTAATCCGAAAACCACTCTCGGTACTCGTTTGCACAATCACGGGCGTTCCTTCAGCAAGCTTGACCATCTCCGGATAGCTCACCCAAAACGGTGCCGGGATAATGACTTCATCTCCTGGCTCAATTAACGCCATCATGATATTAAACAGAGAATGCTTGCCACCATTGGTGACGACAATATTGGCGGCTTCGTAGCAGAGATTATTATCGCGTTGCAGCTTTTGGGCGATCGCTTCCCGCAGCCTGGGTTCTCCGGCAGCAGGCCCGTACCGAGTTTTCCCCTGTGCCAGCGCCGCCTCAGCCGCTACGCGAATATGGGACGGCGTATCAAAGTCAGGTTCGCCTACACTAAAGCTGAGAACGTCAATACCATCGCGCTTCATCGCTTTGGCTTTGGCATCGATCGCTAACGTTAAAGAGGGCGTAACCTGCCCTACTCTGGCTGCTAGTTTCATTGTTTTGTAGATTATGCTTGGGTTAAATTCTTATATCTTCAACAGTAGTCGATTGATTTACAAGTTCTGCATTTGATCGCTTATTTTTACATCCTCAATCTGCATAAAAAGCATGATGGTTTTGCATACTAAAGACATCTTTGTCACCCTGGTTGATGCTGATGGCGAAACGCTAGTGCGTTTTTATCGTTTGCTGTTTGGGCAAGAGCCATCCGTGCATATTCCCAAGGTTTACACCGAGTTTCGGTTACCAGGATTACGATTAGGACTTTTTAAGCCCCAAAAAAATCAGGCTGCTGAATTTTCTGGACGACCCTCGCGGTATCTGCAAAGCAGCGCAGGCGGTATGAGTTTATGTGTGGAAGTTGATGACTTGGAAGGCGCGATCGCCCAGTTCATCGCATTAGGGTGTCCGCCTCCTGGAGAAATCATCGTGGCTACCCACGGTCGGGAAATTTATGCTTATGACCCCCTAGGAAATCGTTTGATTTTGCATGAAAAACTGATTTTGCCTGATAACTGTCTACCAGGGTGAAGATTGCGCAATACTAGGTAACGCAGTCTCCGCGATCTCAAAAAAATATGCTGAAGTCAGGACTCATGATCTGTTGCTCGATTTTCCTGACCACCATTTGTTGGCTGGCACAGGCTGCCCCAAGCGTAGCCCTTGCCCCTGCTGCTTCTCATTACGTTCCTTCTCCCTATTTTTTAGCCCCTACTCAAATCGCTATGGCAAACAAACCTCTGTTTTCATTTTCTGGCAAACGTCCCGATACGTTAGGCGTTAAGGATGGCAGGCTAGCGGCTTGTCCGGGAACACCCAATTGTGTTAGCAGTCAGGCACCTGATGCAGAACACAAGGTAGAAGCGATCGCTTACACCACTTCTGCCTCTGAAGCCCTAGCAAAAATCAAATCTGTTACGGAAAGCATGGAGCGTGCTGCCATTGTTACCGAAGACAGCAATTACCTTTATGCCGAGTTCACTAGCGGACTCATGGGCTTTGTCGATGATGTGGAGTTTTTTGTCGATGACAACGCTAAGGTCATTCACGTCCGCTCCGCCTCGCGGTTAGGGCAGTCTGATCTGGGCGTTAACCGGAAGCGGGTGGAAGAGATCCGAGCAAAGCTGGCTTAGGTTGCGTTGTTTGCATTGTTTGCTCCCTCTAAAAATTTGGCATTGCTGAAAGCATGAATCCGCTCAAAGCCCCTTTCTTTCAGGAGAGGGGTTGGGGGAGAGGTCTATGTAGCTGCGTTAAAACTAAACCTACCCCCTAGCCCCTTCACGCCAAAGATTCTAAAAAAGAGCGATCGCGTGAATGCGATCGCCCTCGCTCTAAAACCAGATTTTCTAGAGTCCTAAACTAGCTCCGAAGGCTGCACGGCTGGCTGCGCCTGCGGTTGAAACTGGAACAACGAGTAGACTACATTCCGCCGAATGCTCGTCATCATTTCCAAAAACAACTCGTAGCCTTCACTCTTATACTCAATCAACGGATCTTTCTGACCATAGCCACGCAGACCCACCGATTCTCGTAGCCCTTCCATTTGCTGCAAATGTTCACGCCAGAGCGTATCAATTTGCTGAAGGATAAAGAACCGCTCCGCCTGCCGCATCAACCCCGATTGAATCTGATCAACCTGCGCCTCTTTTAGGTCGTAGGCAATCCGGGCTTGTTCATGCAAGAAGAACTTAATTTCTCCAGTGCTCATGTCTTCGAGTTGGGACGGCTCCATGTCTTCAAGGAGGTAAACAAACTGTTTAACTTTGCTCACCAACTTGTCTAACTCCCATTCTTCAGGCGGTAGATCGGGGTTAACGTAGGCATCCACAATGTCATCCATCGTTAGCTCAGCGTACTTAATCACCTGTTCTTTCAGGTCTAGCCCTTCTAATACTCGCCGTCGTTCAGCATAGATGGCGCGACGTTGGTTGTTCATGACCTCGTCGTATTCAAAGACCTGTTTACGAATATCGTAGTAATAGGTTTCGACTTTTTTCTGAGCGCCTTCTAAAGAACGGGTCAACATTCCCGATTCGATCGGCATATCTTCTTCTACGCGAAAGGCGTTCATGAGCCCCGCCACACGATCGCCCCCAAAAATTCGCAGCAGATTATCTTGCAAGCTCAAGAAAAACTTCGTTGAACCTGGGTCACCCTGCCGCCCTGCCCGTCCGCGCAACTGGTTATCAATTCGGCGCGATTCGTGGCGCTCGGTACCAATCACATGCAATCCACCTAATGAAGTCACCTCATCATGTTCAGCACTCGTGTACTGCTCATATTGCTTGCGCAATAGGTTGTAAATTTCCCGCAGCTTCAAGATGGCAGGATTTTCTACGGGCGCTTTTTCAGCAGCAGTAGCAATTACATCCTCAGCTTCTAGCTCAGGCAGCGATCGCTCACCGTAGTGCTTAATTGCAAAATCCACTGCCTCCTTTAGCATTTGCTCCGTCTCACGGGAAAGTTGCACCGGGAAGATTTGGGGCGAAGCCTTCCACGTTTTGATCTTTTTCTGGCTACCTGGAACAAAGCCTTGTCCGCCGCCCCGTCCGTTGCCTAAACGAGGTTGCCCAGAGGTAAAGTCACCTTCATCTTCAGGCATGACCAACCGAGGCATCAAATATTCCCGCACTTTCAGCCGCGCCATGTACTCAGCGTTACCGCCCAAAATAATGTCTGTGCCCCGCCCCGCCATGTTGGTAGCAATGGTGACTGAGCCTTTACGTCCAGCTTGGGCAATAATTTCTGACTCTCGCTCTACGTTCTCGGGCTTAGCGTTGAGCAAGCTGTGGGGAATTTTAAGCTCGCTCAATAGCCGCGACAAAACTTCTGATTTTTCAACGCTCGTCGTACCCACCAGAACAGGGCGACCCGTTTCATGCATCTCAGCACATTCCTGGGCGATCGCACTCCATTTAGCATCTTCAGTTTTGTAGACCACATCGGGCATATCCTTTCGTCCGCTGCGGCGATTGGTCGGGATAATGGTCACTTCCAGTTTGTAGATTTTTTCTAGCTCTGCTTCCTCGGTTTTAGCAGTTCCCGTCATCCCTGCCAGCTTGGGGTAGGTCAAAAAGAAGTTCTGGTAGGTAATAGTTGCCAGCGTTTGAGTTTCAGGCTGAATTTCAACACCCTCTTTAGCTTCGATCGCTTGGTGCAAGCCATCGCTCCAGCGCCGTCCGGGCATCACCCGCCCAGTCGATTCATCAACAATAATCACTTCACCATCGTTGGTGACAATATACGCCACGTTTTTGATAAATAATTCTTTGGCTTTGATGGCATTAAAGATAAAATGCGCCCACGGATCGTTGGGGTCAAACAAATCAGTCACGCCCAGCAGATTCTCAGCTTCTTCAAAGCCCTTATCCGAAAGCAGAACGTTTCTTTGCTTCTCGTCAACTTCGTAGTGATTTTCTAAGTCGTCCTCGTTTTCCATGCGCCGAAGAATAGCAGCAACTTCGGCAGCACGGGTATATTTTTCGCTGGGGCGATCGACCTGTCCTGAAATAATCAGCGGTGTCCGAGCCTCATCAATCAGCACCGAGTCCACTTCGTCAATGACACAGTAGTTAAAGGGACGCTGTACCACCTCTGCCATAGAAGTAGACATGTTATCCCTTAAGTAGTCAAAGCCTAGCTCGCTGTTAGTGGCGTAAGTAATATCGCAGGCGTAGTTCTTACGGCGTTCTTCAGAACTCATGCCCTGCTGAATTAGCCCTACGCTCAAGCCTAGAAAACGGTGAACCTGTCCCATCCACTCTGCGTCTCGGCGCGCCAGGTAATCATTCACCGTAACGACGTGAACGCCCTTACCCTCCAAGGCATTGAGATAGGCAGGTAGGGTCGAAACTAAGGTTTTTCCTTCCCCAGTCTTCATTTCAGCAATTTGCCCATCATGCAGCACCATGCCGCCCTGGACTTGCACATCAAAGTGACGGAGACCTAAAACACGCCTTCCTGCTTCCCGCACGACTGCATAGGCTTCCGGTAAAATATCTTTTAATGTTTCGCCCTTTTTTATCCGCTGCCTGAATTCTTCAGTTTTTCCCGTCAGTTGCTCATCGGAAAGGACTTGGATTTCCTGTTCCAGTAAGTTGACCTCAACAATGTCATTCTTATATTTTTTGAGCTTTCGGGCATTAGGATCACCCAGCAAATTCTTCAGCATGGCAGCAGTGAGACGCAAAGGTCGGCGAAGTTGGATGAATGCTAGGTACAAATTCTTTAAAACCTGGCAACCTCTTAGAAATGTAGCTAAGAATTTTCCAAGTGAATATTAAGAGTTTGCAGACTAGCAATTTCTCCTCTATGGTATCACCGGGATGAGGCATGAGCGGGGAGAATCCAGAGTGAGGATTCCCCCACCAGCCGTCACTTAAGCTTTAGTTAGGGGGAATCTGTCCACTCTGGGCTAAGGCTGCGATAGTTGAACTGTGCAGAAGCAGGATGGCACGTAGCACAACTATTGAGGGTGACAGGCTCGGCAAAATTTACTTTGGGATGCAGCGCTTTGAAAAACCGAGATTTCCCGATGCGAAATGGCACTTCTTCGCCTTTGTTGATGGGGCGGGAGTAGGTGGAGAGGTAGTTCCAAACGGCTTGGCGGAGTGGCTCTTGAATCGTGGGGATGATGGCACCATAGTGCTGAGATTCTTGAATCAGCGATCGCCAAGTTTGGCTAGGCAAAATAGCTGGAGGCAGCCCCACATGACAAGCAGCGCAGTTCTCTAGGTAAACTTCTTGTCCAAGCTGAAAATTGGCAGGCACAGCATCTACGGTTCCAATAGTTGCTTCTGTTAGCGCTGCGGCAGAGATATTAGCATTAGAGGTATCAGCATTGGGCGAGGCTGCCTGTGCTAAACCTAGACCCAAAATGGCACTCCAAAATAAGAGCAGCAGAAACAAAATAACGGGAGAACGACGACGTTTTATGAGGTTCATACCTTTGGGTATTAGGGGCGATCGCTCAAGATACCCACGAGGGGTGACTTCGAGATCTTCGTGAGAGTTTACTTGTGAATTGTTGATCTTGTGAGCAGATTCGGGAGCAGGTTATTACTATGGATTCCATAGTATCAGGCACCATGTCACCTTCCCCTCCCAAGAAAATTCTGAGATGATTTGGGTAAATCAGGACGGAATTGAACAGCATGGAATGAAGTTAGCTGCTAATCTCTGCATGAATGAAGGGTTAAGGAGATTTATTAGAATATGGATTGCCGCCACATTCAGTTTTGTTTTTATCAGGAAGAAATGCAGGGCGTATGCACCCGCGCACTTGATCTGCATGAGCTACAGGCTTTGTTTCAAAAGACAGCGCATTGGGCACAAGAGCGGCGGGTCGAAGATTGGGCGATCGCCATTGCTAACAGCAAACCTGTCGTAACAGCATGGGATAGCGATCGGTTGATTGGCTTTTCCCGTGCTGTATCCGATGGAATTTACCGCGCCACCATCTGGGACGTAGTGATTGATCCTGACTATCAGGGGGCAGGGCTAGGGCGCAAATTAGTAGAAACAGCGTTGATGCATCCCCATGTAAACCATGTAGAAAAGGTTTATTTGGTAACGACCCATCAGCAAAGTTTCTATGAACGCATTGGCTTTGAGCGCAATACCAACACTACAATGGTGCTTCATAACCGCCCAGTTTCCCAAGAAGGATTGTCTTTAGCTGCCGAGACTTTTCACTAAGGTTTTCAGCAAGTCTAAGCAAACAGTATTTAAGAAAACAGCGTCTCAGTCAAACAGGATCTCAATCAACAGGTAGAGTCAGATGAAAGTTGAGGCGTTCGACATAACAAAACGCTTCAGCTTTCCAGATATCTAGACAAAGTTAGTATTTGTGCTGGTATGGCGGTTGCTCTCTGGTCTTCTGCCCAGAAGAAGCATAAGCCTTTTCTGCTTGCAGAACTTCACCTGCTATGCGGGCGCGACGCGCTCTTAATAAGCGCCAGTCAATGAAAAGGAGCAGAATGCCAAGAAGACCCGTCACTTCTGCACTAATAATTTGTAAAACACCATTGGTTTGTAAAGCCGAAAGATTACTGCTGCGGTTACCGTATGCCAACAGATCTGCTTCAATCACGTTGCTGTTTCTGCCTGATGCCATCTTACCAATCATGACCACAGGATCACTAACGGCGATCGCCTTCTTCTGCCCTGGAGCCACAATTTTTGAGGAAAGATTTTTAATATTCTTAGGCTCTTGTTGAACTCCAACTTCGCTGCCATTGCAGTTCAGCAAAAGTGCTGGGCTACTGGTCGTCCAGTTTCGGCTCACGTGGCATTCTAGCAAAGCAGTAGAGCTAAGCGTATCTTCGTTTAAAACCTCTGCTCTTGAAGGCTGTAAGCTATTGAGTTGATTGAGCGGCATGAGAGTATTGAGAAACCAGTTGAGGGCAAGGAACACCGCAACGGTTGATAGAAAGATCCCGATGATTCTGAGTGAGCGCACGAACTATTTTTCCTTACTTTTCAGATGAGCAGAAAAGTCCAGTTTATTGAGCAGTGGACTGCACCCAAAAAATGGTGCGAAGGCTTACTAAAGTATTAAGACCAAACAAGCGAACTATACCTGAGGCAGTATACTCCGATTTGGGCAAGGTGGAAATTGTTATCAGTTCAATTCCACGGAAAGTTTGCCAAAAATTAATCAGGTTTTGCCTGCGAAAGAAAATTTTTAATGAGAACTTATGTAAAAGAAAGAACTTAGCAGAAGCAAGCTAAGACGGGCGTTTCGAGTGAAAGCATGAATCTGAATCAACGCCCCTTTTCTTTAGGAGAGGGTTTGGGGAGAGGTCTATCTCGCCGCGTTGCGACCAAATCTAACCCTTAGCCCCTGCCCTAAGAGAGCAGGAAAACCAGACTTTCATCTCGCGATTCAGCACTGCCGAAGACCTATTACACGATAGATCAGTATTAAGGAAGACAGCATTGTTAAGCTGTGGGACCTTTCAGGTTTATGTAACATAAGTAACATGCCTTTCGCTCTGTTAAAGACAGAACAAATGAACAGTAAATAGCAGCTATTAATAGCTCCCATCACATTTGCAAACATTTTGAACGCTGTCAAGAGGGGGTTAAGCCTGTTACTCAAGCGTGTTTTCGGCTGAGGCGGCTCGTCCTGAACCCAGGGCTGCCGCGATCGCATCGACAACTCTAGAGACTGGAATGACCTCTAAATTGAGGCTGGACAAGCTTTGAGCGCTGGGTATAATGGCGCGCTTAAAACCCAATTTGGCGGCTTCCTTAAGGCGTAATTCCATTTGGGAGACGGGGCGAATCTGTCCTCCTAATCCCACCTCTCCAATTAAAACGGTAGTAGGGTCAACCACTCGGTCACGAAAACTGGCGGCAATGGCGATCGCGATTCCTAGGTCGGCTGCGGGTTCACTCACATTCAGACCACCGGATGCAGAGACATAAGCATCTAGTTTAGAAAGAGGAATTCCAACCCGCTTTTCCAACACGGCTAGAATTTGTAACAGTCTGTTATATTCAATCCCAGTTGTTGAGCGGCGGGGTGAGGAGTAGCTAGTGGGGCTAACCAGTGCCTGAAGTTCGACGACTAGGGGACGAGTGCCTTCGCACGCCACAATGGTTGCGGTACCAGGGGTTTGTTCATCGCGGTTGCCTAAAAATAGCTCGGAAGGATTAGTCACTTCTTCGAGTCCGCCCTCTGCCATTTCAAAAACGCCCAGTTCATGGGTTGCGCCAAAGCGGTTTTTAACAGAGCGAAGCAGACGATGGCTCGCAAAGCGATCGCCTTCAAAATACAGAACGGTATCGACCAAATGTTCTAAAACCTTGGGCCCTGCGATCGCGCCTTCTTTAGTCACATGTCCCACAATGAATAGGCTAATACTTTCACGTTTAGCAACCTGCATCAGTGCGGAGGTGCATTCCCTGACCTGTGCCACCGACCCTGGCGAAGAGTTTAATGACGAGAAGTAAAGCGCTTGAATACTGTCAATCACTGCCACTTGCGGACGGAGTGATTCTAACTCTCTTAAAATTGTTTCTAGATCTGTTTCGGGCAGCAAGTATAAATTGTTACCAATTGTGTCCCCTGAAGATAACTTTTTCTTTGGATCTACATTGGCAATGCCCAAACGCTGCGATCGCAATTTCACCTGCTGTCCTGATTCTTCGGCACAGACATAAAGCGTTCGATGGCTTGCGGCTAACAGGTTGGCAACTTGTAACAATAACGTCGATTTGCCAATGCCTGGATCGCCCCCAATCAAAACGAGGGAACCTGGGACAATGCCGCCGCCCAGAACGCGATCGAATTCGGTGTAGCCCGACGAGATCCGGGACAATGGATAGTCTTTGATTTGAGTGAGGGTAAGAGCAGTGATCGGCTGAGGAGATGTAGCGCTGGATGGGTCGGTCGAACGAGATTTGCTACCACGGGCGATCGCGGCAACCCGGTTATTTGCCGCAGGGGCAATAAGCTGTTCAACCAGAGAGTTCCAACTGCCGCAGGATGGGCATCTGCCAAAATATTGAGAAGATTCTGCACCACATTCGTTGCATACGTAAAGCGATCGCTGCTTCGCCATAGTCTTGCCGCTAAGTCCTATTCGTAGAGTCTATCTCTACGCTAGCGCAATGCTTGGGAGGCGTGTTCTTTACGGATCTCAAATACTCAGGAAACTGAGATTTGGCGATCGGATCTACAATTTATAGGTTGATATATCGTTCAAAACTTTTATGGATATTGCTGCGATCGGATCTCTGGCTTTAGCTATTTTCTTAGGCGTAATGATGCTGTTGTTTATCTTCCGCATCATTTTGACTTGGTATCCTCAAGCAGAATTGAATCGATTCCCGTTTATTCTAGTGGCAATTCCGACAGAGCCTTTGCTGATTCCGATGCGAAAAATTGTTCAGCCTTGGGGAGGAGTGGATATTGCACCGATTATTTGGTTCGGAATTTTTAGTTTGCTGAGGGAAATCTTATTAGGACAGCAAGGACTCTTGAAGATGATGGGCTAACTCTCCTATCTTTTCCAGTAAACAGGAGAGTTTTAACGTTCAGTTAAGGTATGGCTGTTCAGGGCTTACTAGCTAAGAGCTTTTTTGCGGCTCGTTGCAGCCAAGTGGGTTGCGCGGGCACCATTGCTTGGGGCTTGGGTTCGTTGAGATAGCGGTAATGCTCCCAAATTTCCCAATAGGAACAACCAGGCTGAATTTTCATGCCTGCCCAGTGAAGGTACTGCAAGGTTTGATTACTGGTTTTAGGATCAATCAGGCGATCTTCACCAACTTTGATGAAGTGAGGAGTTCCTGCCCAATTGCCAGGAGCTTTGCCAGGGCGACGGACAATGTTGAAGCGCTTGGGAATGCGCTTGAGCATCATGTAGTTAATGATGGGTTGGTCTGAAGTTTTTTGAGAAAAGTCGAAGTATTCGGGATGTGCCGCGCACTCACTAAAAACTTCATAGAGTTCTGCTTCGGAGATGCGATTTTTCTTAGAACCCCAAAAACCGCCGTTAAAAATATCTTGACATTCAGCTTCGGTAAAAATACCGTCTTCAAATACTTTGGCTGAGAAGACATTGGCGATGCCGCCTGCATGTTGATAATCGGAGCAAATGAAATCGTACTCCGACAAGTAGTTGAGGTTATCGCTAATTCTTTCAAAAACTACAATGTCGGTGTCAATGTAGATAAATTCGTCGAAGGAACCAAACCAGCAAGCTTGTTTGCGAAATTGGTTAGGACGGGCAAAGAAGCGATCGCCAAACACCTGATGCAGCTTGTTAGAAAGGCGATCGATAAACTCTAAATCTTCGTAGACCGTAACGCCATATTTTTGACCCAATAACTCGGCTACGGCTTGATATTGGTCATCATAAGGAATCAATACTACCGGAATTTCAGGATCGTAAAACCGAATGCTGTTGAGTAGGGCGATCGCGTGTTCGGTCACGCGATCGTTGGCTGTGATATAAATTCCGCGAGTCATAATTAATACCAAAAGTAAAGGATTTTGTAGAGACGGTCTACTCAGTTATCTAGAAGAAATTTATCTAGAAGGAAAAGACTAATCGATTAAGGTAAAAGACCTAACCCATCCCTAGTTTTTGCAATACTCGTCGAGTCAAACTTTGCTGATTATTGGGCTGATCAGGCAACTGATCCAGCAGCATCGGTTGCTTTTCGGGTTCATACAAATAGCGGTAGTGCAAGAATGTTTCTCGGTAAGGAAAATAAACGTTTTCACCTGCACAAAGCTTGCTAAATAACTGGCTCGATAGACCAATGTAATGCAAATAAGTGACCCGTTTTCCATGATCATAAAGAACACGATCGCGCCACTCAAAATGTTTTGAAGTGACCGAGTTACCCGTGCGTTTTTCTAAGGGCAAATGCACCGCTAGATTGTGAATTGCAATGCCCGATCGCAGGGTAATGTAATTCAGCACCGATTGATTAGGTGCTTTCAAATAAAGCACTTCTGCCTCACCTGCCGCCAGCTTAGACACCAAATTTTCTAACTGCTCTGGAGAAAATAAACCTTTCTTAGAAGCGTAGCAACCCGAACAAAAGATTTCTGTTTGTAGTCGCTCTGGTGGAAAGATGTCTAACAATTTGGGGGAGATTAAATTGAAAATGTGGGACGGATCTTTGAACTGAAAATCATAGGTAACAAAATCATGATCGTTCAGGCTTTCAAAAATTATGTCTAACGAATCGAGTACCAAGGTATCGGCATCAAGGTAAACGAAGCGATCGAAGGGAGCCTCGACATCAAACGAAGCATAACGATGATTGCAACTTAGACGATAAACGCCATCAATTCCTTCTTTCTTCCAAGTCGCTAGGGCATGGGGATGCGTTGCCCAAACCTGGGCTGAAAACTCTCTCCAACGGGCGAAGATAGTAGGGTCGTCCATTAGCGTCACGTTAGGACGGTTGGCAATTTCTGCCCGCACACGATCGAGGTTATCGTTATAGGCAATGACGCATACGGGCAGGTTGCTGGCGTTTGTTTCAATGCTGTTTAGCAAAGCCACTAATTGGTCGAAAACATGGTCATTGGCGAGGGTATAAATTCCGTCAGTCATGGCGTTTGAGGATAAAGAATAAGGTTTACAACTGGTGAATCTTAATGATCAAACTTGTCGACAAAATCCGAGAGCCAGTTGACCAAATTCAACTTGTGTAAAATAATTTGTCGAGCCTCAGCGATCGCATCTTTCGCCGCGTACCAAGCATCGGGCGTTGCCGTTACTTCTTGGATGTACTGCAAACCCTGTTCATCAAGACTAGGCAACTTGAGAAAGCTTCCAGGCGGCAGCAGTTTATCGGCAGCCGACCCACCATAATAAATGGGCAGACACCACGACAGCAGAGCATCCCACAGCTTTTCGCTGACATACCAACCGTTATCGGCATAATTTTCGATCGCCAAATTGTAGTAGTAAGGCGCTAAAGCATGGGATTTATTAGCCACTGAGCCAAAGCTCTTAGACCCGGCAGGTAGATTGCGTCCATATAAATCAAAATTAAGGCGATGGTCTTGGAGCAGCTTGAGGAATGCCAGACGTTGGCGATGGTTATGAGTGCGATCGATGCCTGAGGTGACCCAAGAGCAAGGGCGAATCTTTTCAGGCACGGCACCCTGATCAAGCTGTCGAAAAGGTTGATTGACATACCAAATAGCAGGCATATAATCCGGCACAGGAGCCAAATCATCTGGGCCCGAAACGTACCCACAATGAACTTTTGACTGTTCATAATCTGCTGTCCTTTGCTTCAGCTTTTCAGCAAAGGGCGGTTCTCTCACCAGGGAAATAACTCGTTGTTGAGGTACGCTACGAAACTTGATTTTTGCTGCCTCTGGCGAAAGTTGGGGTGGTTTCTTAAACCGTTGCAGCCAACCTTGAGGAGGCGTAGGTTTGAAATCGTGGAAGTTATACAATAGAAGAAAGTCGGGCTGCTCGGCTTGAGCTAAAAGTTGAACATTGCCCCAAACCCCAAAATGATGGGGCGTTTGGTTCCACATCCAATCGCCTTGGGTAAGTCCTGGGTAGGACGAAAGCATTCCAATTGTTTTTTTGCCCATGCCCTAAATGTCCTGCTGCCAATGTGAGTGGGTGAACTAGGACTAGGGTTCCCGAAAGATTTAGCGGGGGAACAGGCGATTTTGTTGGTTTCTTGCGGTGGTAAATTAATTGAACTTGTTAGGATTTTGGCGCTTGAGTCGATTCCGCTTCCAAACTTTGTACGGCTTCAATTAGCGATCGCACTTCATCTACTCCTGTCGAAGGCTCAAACCCAAAGGGAAATTTTCCCCGTGCCAACATTCGCAGACCCAACGGCCCTAGACTCATGAGTCCTCGTAAATCTCGTAGCGAATTGCTGACGACTCTGATGCCAAACTTACGCTCGTCAAGCCAGCCGCCTTCCTTCACCAGGTTAATCAGCACCTTGCGATGACGAACGGGCAGGCTCGATTGGTCGTCTTGGCGATCGAGAATTTCTTGCTTAATTTTACTGATTTGCTCCATCGGTGCAACTTCCATTGGGCAAACCGCATCGCAGAAAGAGCAGCGAGTGCAGCCCCAAACGCCTGCTGTACCCTGGCTGTAGTGCTCTAAGCGTTCTTCAGTGCGTCCGTCGCGGGGATCGGCAACTGTCCGATAGGCTTTGGCAAGGGCGTGGGGGCCTACAAAAGTAGCATCGACCTCCCGGGCGTTGCACTCTGAGTAGCAAGCTCCACAGAGAATGCAGTTGCCGACCTGGTTAAGGCGATCGCGTTCTTCAGGAGATTGCAAAAATTCTCGTTCAGGGAGTTGCCGCGCCTCAGTACTCACGTAAGGAGCAACTGCTTGCAGATTGTCCCAAAAGCTCTGCATGTCCACGACCAAATCTTTAATAACGGGCATGTTGCCCATGGGGGCGATCGTAAAGGTCGGAACTGCATCAACAGTGGCGCTGGAGTTGGCGGCTGCAATGTGCTGGAGCCGAGCCGCTTCGCTGCCGACGTTCTCCTTACAAGCCAGAGCCGATCGCCCATTAATTCGCATTGAGCAGCTTCCGCAAATCGTGTTTCGGCAGTTTTTGCGATATGCCAGGCTGCCATCTTGCTCCCATTTAATGCGATTAAGGCAATCGAGAATAGTATTGCCAGGATCAACTTCTAAGTCGTAGGTTTGAACTCGCGGAGGAGTATCGGCGTTTTGGCGAATGACTTGAAACCGAACTTGCATGATGTTGCGTAGATGAGGAGAGATATTTTCTAGTGTAGGTTTAAAACTATAGAGGCAGGACGCGATCGCATCATGATTTAATCATGTGGTTCTAATTGTCTGCTGCGCCAAAAGATATCGGACTTCTTGATCAGAAGTTTGAGAGAAATCGACGTACCACATGCCAATGGCGTTGAGCCGCTCAGGCAAATTAAGGCAAACAACTTTGTCTACAATTGTCCTCAACGATTCATCAGTAGAAATAGGTGCCACTGGAACTGCCACCACTATTTCTTGAGGAATCTTTTGGCGAAGCGTGGCGATCGCTGCCCTTATGGTTGAACCCGTCGCAATCCCATCATCGACCAAAATCACTGTCTTCCCTTGGATATCAAGCTCAGGACGATTTTCTCGATAGGTGCGATCGCGGCGCTCCAACTCCTGCTGCTCGCTCTCTATCACCTCTTGAAATGCTGGGCGCGAAATCCTAATCGACTCCAAAATTTCGTGATTTAGCACCATCACGCCACCCGGAGCGATCGCTCCCATTGCTAGCTCTGGCTGCCCGGGCACTCCTAACTTTCGCACCAAACAAATATCAAGCGGCAAATTTAAAGCCTGAGCAATCTCATACGCCACAGGCACTCCGCCTCTCGGCAGCCCCAGCACCCAAACATCCGAACGGTCGGCATACTCACTCAACTGGGCAGCCAGAAGCTTTCCCGCTTCAGTGCGATCGTGAAATCGTTGTTTCATCGAATTCGCCTCCCGTTTTTCAATCCAGCCCAGCCAGCTATTTTTACTTTACCAAGATCCTAAAATCATCCCTGCTAACAAAATAAATCCCACCCCAACATTTTGTTGAAATACCTGCCCATACACGGTTCCCATGGGCTTTGCCGGACGAATGAGTTGATAGTGATAAGCCCACCCTAAAATTGCTAACCCTAGCGAAACCCAAAACCAGAGATTTAAATTCAACAAAGCTCCTAACCCTGCTAACAAACCTGCACTTCCCGCAAAAAACAGCCCCACAGCTTGTGCTGCATACTGTCCAAAGAAACGCGCGCTTGATTTAACTCCTACCCGCTCATCGTCTTCTCGATCTGCCATTGCATAAACTGTATCAAACCCCAAAGTCCACAGCACTGTCGCTCCCCACAGTAGCCAAGTTGCAGGTTCCAATCCCCTTATGACTGCACTCCAGCAAATCAACACTGCAAACCCCCAGCAAATTGACAGCACCAACTGTGGCACCGGAAAAACTCTTTTCGCGGCTGGGTAAAAGATAATAAACGGCACCGCTGCGACACACAGCCAAAAACTAAAAGGATTGAGATACTGAGCCAGCCCCAAAGCACAGGCAAAGGCAACCAGCATGACTCCAAACCCGGTCTTTGCCGAAAGCGCCCGTGAGGCAAGGGGGCGATCGCGGGTTCGCTTGACCTTGGGATCAATATTGCGATCCCACAAATCATTCACCACACACCCTGCCGCACTGGTCGCCAGCGTGCCCAAAATAATGACTCCCACCAGCAGCGGTTCTGGCTTTCCTTGCGATGCCAACACGACCGCCCACAGCGCCGGAATCATGAGAATTAATCGTCCCGCAGGCTTATCCCAGCGCAGCAGACGAGCGATCGCCCGCCAAGAGGGTTCTGGTTGCGGTTGCCTAGTCACCATAGGTTTAAGTCCGTCAAAATCTACCGAGCAAAAATCATCTGTTGACTAGTGTACTGGAGTAAACATCGATACTATTCCTGACTCTTCAAACCGATAGGCTATTTACAACACTAAGCCAGCCTGAATCAGGCAGTCTGATAAAAGTTGAGCACAAAATGAGATACTAGGCTGGATCCAGGGCAATGTCCAAATTCGTGCGAACCTTCTAGTCAAGAGTCAACCTTGCTCCTGTCTGCCTTCACTTGCCCCATTGATATCAAAAGATGAACAGGAATCCCCTTTCTCTAAATCAGCGATTGGAACAGATCACTCACTTCTTGTCCCGAAGCGATATGATACTGCAACCAGACCTCACGTTCCTTGATTTAAGGATGCCCCAGCCTACTAAACACGCCGTCATGATTATTGGCGGTGCCGAAGACAAAATTCAAGGGAAACAAATCCTCCAGACCTTCTTTCAACGGTCTGGAGGGGAAGATTCTCGTATCGCCATTGTGCCTTGCGCCTCTCGTGAACCCGCCATTATTGGCAATCGCTATGAAACTATCTTTAGCGAAATGGGTGCAAAAGCGATCGAAGTGATTGATATTCAAGATCGTGCCCAAAGCGAAGACCCTACCTGGCTTAACTATGTGGAAAGCTGTACAGGCATTTTTCTGACAGGCGGAGATCAGCTACGACTCTGCGGCCTATTAGCAGATACGCCAATGATGGAAATTGTCCGAAAGCGTGCACAACTTGGCGCAGTGACCCTGGCAGGAACCAGCGCAGGGGCGGCTGTTATGGGTTTGCAGATGATTGCAGGGGGCGGCAGTGGTGAATCGCCCAATCGTGCCCTAGTCGATATGACTCTTGGCTTAGGTATTGTTCCTGAAGTAATTGTTGATCAGCACTTTCATAACCGTAACCGGATGGCGCGGTTAATGAGTGCAGTTGCTTCCCATCCTGATAAGCTGGGGATTGGAATTGATGAAGATACCTGTGCCTTGTTTGAAAGTAGCGGCATTTTCCAGGTCATTGGCAAAGGCACAGTCACTGTTGTTGACCCCGCAGAAGCTTTATTTGCTAACTTTCCGACCGTGGGCTCAACTGACCCTATCAGTATTCATAACTTACGTGTCCATATTTTGAGTCATGGCGATCGTTATGATTATCATCATCGGAAGGTTATGGCGATCGAGAACTAGGCGCAGTCTGCTGTCAGTCAGGAGTAGAAAGGAAAAAGTTGAGAGACTGTTGAAGAATGGCTGTAGATTAATCTGGACTGAGTGAGTTAGGGAATCGGATTAAGTTTTACAGTCATACTCATACCTAAGGTGAAGCAGTGCTTAATTTCTTTCACAAAACATTAAGCCTGCTAATCTTCAAAACTGTTCATCCTGGACGGTTAATGAGCTTCTTAAAGGTTCAGACTAGACGCTTACCTGCTATTGCGCTTACTGCAATTGTTGCTCTACATCGAAACAACTCAGTGATTTAGTTATGAAAATTCTCAAAACCCAAACGCTGCGTGGTCCAAACTATTGGAGCATTCGACATGAAAAATTAATTGTTCTTCGTTTAGATTTAGAAGATCTAGCCGATGTATTTTCCCACCAAATTTCGGGATTTTACGAAGGACTCGTCGAACTGCTGCCTGGTTTAGTAGATCATCGCTCCATCCAAGACTGTGAGCCTGAAGGTAACTTTTTAGAGCGCGTTAAGGAAGGCACCCGACTAGGTCATGTTGTTGAGCATGTGGCGCTAGAGCTACAAACTTTAGCAGGTATGGCAGTTAGCTTTGGGCGTACCCGCGAGACTGCCGATGCTGGGGTGTATCAAGTAGTGTTTGAATACCTAGATGAACAGGCAGGACGATATGCCATGCGGGCAGCCGTTCGCCTTTGTCAAAGCATTGTTACCACGGGACACTATTTGCCTGCTGAACTCATGCATGATTTGAAGGATCTGCAAGATTTTTGGGCGCAAGCATCTTTAGGGCCGAGTACCGAAAATATTGTGAAGGAAGCCGAGATCAGAGGGATTCCTTGGACAGCGTTGAGCAGCCGAGCCATGATCCAATTTGGGCAGGGAGTCTATCAAAAGCGGATTCAGGCAACGTTAACCAGTGGCACAGGCGTTTTGGGCGTAGAGTTAGCTTCTGATAAAGAGGGAACGAAGGGAATTTTAAGCGATATCGGCGTGCCCGTGCCGCGTGGAACCGTAATTCATTATTTGGATGAACTGGAACAGGCGATCGCCCATGTCGGCGGATTTCCTATTGTCATCAAACCTCTAGATGGTAATCACGGGCGCGGCATCACCATTAACATCAACGATTCCAAACTTGCAGAAGAGGCATACGACGCTGCCAAAGCTGTTTCTAAAGGCGTGATCGTTGAGCGCTTTTATGTCGGGCGCGATCATCGGGTTTTAGTCATTGATGGTAAAGTCGTTGCCGTTGCCGAACGGGTTCCGGCTCATGTCATTGGCAACGGTCAATCCACGATTGCTGAACTGATTGAAGTTACAAACAGCGATCCTCGTCGCGGTGACGGTCATGCTAACATTCTCACTCGTATTGAGCTAGACCGCACTTCTTGGGACTTGCTAGAGCGTCAAGGCTATACCCTTGACTCAGTCCTTCAGCCTCAAGAAATTTGCTATCTGCGTGCCACTGCTAACCTCAGTACGGGCGGCGTAGCGATCGATCGCACTGACGAAATTCACCCCGAAAATATTTGGATCGCTCAGCGCGTTGCCAAGGTGATTGGGCTAGATATTGCCGGAATTGATGTTGTTACGTCTGATATTTCCCGACCGCTCCACGAAGTAGACGGGGTGATTGTTGAAGTCAACGCGGCTCCTGGGTTTCGGATGCACTTTTGCCCCAGCGAAGGCATTCCCCGCAACGTTGCCGAACCCGTTCTTGATATGCTATTTCCACCCGGTGCCCAAAGTCGCATTCCTATTTTGGCGATCACGGGGACGAATGGTAAAACCACGACGACACGCCTCCTGGCTCATATCTTTAGACAAACGAACCAGGTAGTTGGCTACACCACTACTGATGGCATTTATATTGGCGATTACCTGGTTCAGAAAGGTGACACCACGGGGCCTCAAAGCGCTCAAGTCATTTTGCAAGATCCGACGGTTGAAATTGCTGTGTTAGAAACTGCCAGAGGCGGTATCTTGCGATCGGGCTTGGGGTTCAGCGCCTGTGATGTGGGCATTGTGCTGAACGTTGCTGCCGATCACCTGGGCATTGGCGACATTGAAACCGTCGAAGACCTGGCTCAGCTTAAGAGCGTCGTGGTCGAAACAGCCCGTCCTAATGGCTATGCAGTTCTTAATGCCGATGACCCCCTAGTCGCGGCAATGGTGACCCAAGTAAAAGCACAGGTTGCCTATTTTACAATGAACCCAGATAACGAACTGGTGCGCAAACACACGCGCCAGGGCGGCTTGGCGGCTGTATACGAAAATGGCTATCTCTCTATTTTGAAGGGGGGTTGGACATTGCGGATTGAACAAGCCGTGAACGTGCCATTAACCATGGGAGGACGCGCTCCGTTTATGATTGCCAACGCCCTGGCGGCGAGTCTGGCCGCATTTGCGCAGGGTGTCCGAATTGAAGATATTCGGACGGCGTTAGCAACTTTTCAAGCGTCGGTTAACCAAACACCCGGACGGATGAATTTGTTCAACCTGGGCAACTACCATGTGCTAGTCGATTATGCACATAATCCGCACAGCTACAAGGCATTGGGAGATTTTGTGCAAAATTGGCCGGGAGAACGAATTGGTGTAGTCGGAGGGCCAGGCGATCGCCGTGATGAGGATTTTGTTACCCTGGGAAAGCTTTCTGCCGAAATATTCGATCGCATCATTGTTAAAGAAGACGATGATACCCGGGGTCGCCCTCAGGGGGAAGCGGCACAACTCATTGTCCAGGGCATCCTAGAGAGCGGCACAACCCTTTCCTATGAAGTCATCATCAACGAAACGGAAGCAATCAACACGATGCTAGACCAAGCTCCTGCTAGCAGTCTTGTCGTCATCTTGCCAGAAACCGTCAGCCGCGCCATTAGCCTTATTGAAGCCCGTCATCCTAAACCTGATCTCGACTTGCCTAAGGCGATCGTCGCAGAGCAGGGCTTGAAAGCCGTCCCTGAAGCTTCCCATTCCATTCGCCATGGCTCGGTTAATGGCAGTAATCCGTTCCAGGCTATTGAGGTCAAAGAAGGAATTAAGTACGTGCAATCAGGGGGTTAATGGGAAAAGAAAGGGGCAGAGAATCTCTGTCCCTCTAGTTCATGCTCTAGCAATTAAGCATCAAATTCATCATCTTGTTCTTCGACAGAGCTATCTATGCCTTCTCTAAATCCTCGTAGCGTCTTGCCTAAAGCGCTTCCTAGCTCTGGGATTCTTTTGGGCCCAAAGACAACGACTGCTGCCAGTAAAATCAATCCAACTTCCGGCCATCCTAGACCAAACATAGGAATCTCCTGTCGTTTATCTTCATTCAATATATCGGGTTCTGTTCGAGTTCAGCGCAATCAACCAACATTGCCTATCCGCGGTAAGGTATCCTGAAATCTACTGGGACTCAGCATTTAGTGTCCTCATTTTTACATCATGCCTTCTTCCGCAACAGACTCAATTCGTGAGCAACAGCATCCGCTCATTCAAAAGCTTGCGAATTCTATAGAAACTATTTGGCAGCGTCATTTAGATCTGTCGCCTTATCAGTTGCCAGAAGATTTGGGCTATGTGGAAGGACGGCTAGAAGATGAAAAGCTGGTGATTGAGAACCATTGCTACCAAACGCCACAGTTTCGGAAGATGCACATGGAACTGGCAAAAATCGGCAACTCGCTCGATATTTTACACTGTGTCATGTTTCCTCGTCCTGAATATGATTTGCCGATGTTTGGCACGGATTTGGTCGGGGTACGGAAGCAGATTAGCATGGCTATTGTGGATCTCTCCCCCGTTAACCCCGATCGCACCCTTCCTGCGCTGTATCAATCGCGCCTGAGCCTACTCCCCTCTCTAGAGTTTTCTCAAGCCCGCACGATTCCGGCTTGGGGCGATATTTTTTCTGAGTTTTGTGTGCTGGTTCGCCCTAATAGCCCCGATGAAGAAGAGCAGTTTCTCGATCGCATTGAAAAATATTTAGAAATTCATTGCCAACAGGCGATCGCTACCCCACCGACTCCCGAAAAACAAGCGGAAATTCTAGCTGGGCAGCATCACTACTGCAACCAACAGCAGCAAAACGACAAAACCCGCCGCGTGCTAGAAAAAGCCTTCGGAGCCGAATGGGCATACCGCTACATGACCACAGTGTTATTTGACGTACCCGATTAGCATCCTAATTACCCGCCCATTAACCCCAGCGCCCCACCCGTTCCTAGTAAAAACAAAATCCCCATTATTCCTGCCAAGGGTTTACCCCCAAAACCTGTTAGCCAGGCAGCGCCTTTTCCAGTGGGCGAAATTAGTTCTGCTGTGTCAATCGTGGCGATCGCCCATATCCATCCAGCGTGCAGCCCCCATGCCAACCCTAACTCGCCCCCATTTACCCAACGGGCTAGCACCAATACCATGCCCATCAGCCACAAACCGGGCAATTGAGGAATGTTCTCCTTCCCTTCCCAGACCAAATGTAATACAGCAAAAATCAGGCTGGCGATCGTTGCAGCAATCCAGGGCAGATACTCTTGCTGCAACTGATTAAGTAAAAAGCCTCGAAAAATCAGTTCTTCCGTCAGGCTGACCCCAATACCTAAGCCTAGGGTTGGAATCAATGTCTTAGCTAAACTCTGGGTAGGGGTCTGCCAACGCACCCAGCCCAAAGCCCTCTCAATTCCTAACAAGATCGCCAAACCCAAGATTCCTCCCCCCACTCCTTGAGCCAGCGAGCGTAGAACCGAGAGTTTCCATGGCAATCCATAGATTGCAAAAGATGCGCCAGCCAGTGCCGCAAATCCCCAGAGTACCAAGGGCGCAATTAGGTAAAGCGATGCCAACAGGGGCAGCTTTTGGGAAAGGGTCAAAGGTTGAGGAGGATGCCATTTAAGGGCGATCGCTAGGGGAAGGGCGATCGGTAACCACAAAACTAACCAAACCCCAAAAAAAGCGAGTATCTGGAGAGCCGCAGAAGCCTGAGCTAAATCAGTGATTAAATTGGCAAGATCCATCTTTACTCCTCATAATCTACCGGATAAAAGTTAGTCAAAACAAAAGCGGGGCAAAGATTACTTTGCCCCGTCAGTTGAAAAACAAGAATCTATCAATCTAAGATTTTTAGGCATCACCTGCATCAATTTGATTGAGGCGGATATGTTTGTAGCCCAGTTTGATTTCAAACTCGTCGCCTGCTTTCAAGCCCATCTTTTCGGTGTACGTTGACCCAATCACAATTTGTCCATTTTTATGGACACTAACGCGGTAAGTTGGCTCTCGCCCCCGACCATCTTTAGAACCCTCGGCGCTAAGGGTTGTACCTTTTGCTTCTAGAAGTGCTTCAAAGAAATCAGCCAAGTTCACACGGGTTTGGTTGTTTTTCCCAGAGGTATAGTAACCACAGCGTCTTGCTTTTTCCCGACGGGGTAAGTGAGCAAGCTCTTTGACTTTTTGAAGTAGTGCTTTTCCTGTTAACGAATTAGGCGAATTTTCACTCATTGCTTCCGAAGTTTCCTTGCAATCTCTGATGAAGAATTTGGGGCTAACTATCTGAGCCATGTAAAGAATATAGCCCCAAACGTTATTTTAATAATAGTTAGATTATTAATTAAAGCTTCAAATTTAGCAAATTAATAAATAGTATTAATTCGATCGCGCAATTTTTCACAAATCGCTCAGCACTTTTAAGTTGCTGACCTAAGTTGTGAAAAGGTTCTGGCTATAAGGATTATATTAACAAATTGCTAGACATACACGACTTCTCCTGACTGTCAAGCCAAGTTTAATCATAAGAAGCTGCGATCGCATAGGTGTTCAATGTTTTAGGCAAACCTGATGCTTTATTTCTATAAACTTACTGACAGCACATGCCATTAATAGCACGGAATATTTTTGACAAAAAAAAGCAGGCAAGATGCCTGCAATTGAGACGTTAAGTAGATTTGAAAACATACAAACATTAATCAACCTGGACTGCATTAACCTCAACTGGGTTATTCTCTGAGGCTGTAGCATCTACAACAGACTCTTTGCCTTTCATCGTTTTCACACGGTTAATCAAAAGCTGAGAAACTTCAGAAACCAACAGTGTCATGATTAACACATCATCGACCTGACCAATGATAGGAATAAAGTCGGGAGCGATATCAATTGGGCTAATAATGTATGCCAAGCTACCTACAATGATCCACCAGCGATATTTAGGGTTACGGATAACATCACGGTACCAGTCATAAATAGATTGAGCGCCGAATAATTTCATAGGTTGGTTTCCTCTCGTTTGTTCTTTTATTGTGTCAGCTTGCCTCTATCAAAGAAATAGGTAAAGAGTGCTGATAGCCGATCGTAGCAAGTGCAGAGAACCGATTAAATCCATTTTTTAGGAAGACGATAAGGCTAAAAGGGCAGTCCCGTAGGCAGCTTCAGTTTGAAGCGATCGTGCCACAGGTACCTTGAGATGGCGCGATCGCAATTTCTGCCACACCTCATTCTTTGCCCCACCTCCCGCGGTATAAACATGGGTCAACGGAGTTGCGCCTAACTCTTGCAACAGCCCATAACCCTTCGCCTCAATCCGAGCCATGCTTTCAAGCAAACCGTGCAGAAACTCTACCTGTGAACTAGGGCGCGGCTCTAGTCGTGGCGACAGATTAGGATCATTTGTAGGAAAACGCTCTCCGGGCTTCAGCAATGGGTAATAATCCAGGGGGTTTTCTGTTTCAGGGCAAATTAATGGACTCAGCCGCCGCAGTGCTGCATCATTGAAAAAATGCCGCAGCACTGCACCGCCCGTATTGGATGCGCCCCCCACCAGCCACAAGTTGCCTAACCGATGACTGTAGATGCCCGACTGTCCATGGTCAACCCTAGTTCGGCTCAACAGCTTTAGCACCAAGGTTGACCCCAACGAAGTCACTGCTCCACCCGGAGTCTGTACACGGCTCGCCAAAAATGCCGCAATGCTGTCTGTCGTGCCTGCCCGAATGATGCAGTCAGCAGGCAAGCCAAGCGCGATGCTAAGGTGAGGCAGAATAGGAGCGATCGCCGTCCCTGGAGCAACCACATTAGGGAGATAAAACGGTGAGTTTTGAAGCCAATCAGGATAGCAAAGCGACTGAACGTCATACCCCAACTTTAAAGCGTTGTGGTAATCTGTGATGCCAATTTGCCCGTGCAGTTCAAAAGAGAGCCAATCTGCCTGATGCAAAAAATAGGCGGCTGTTGAGGAAAAGGAAGCAGCCCACCAAAGGAGTTTTGCAAAACTCGAAGTGGCGCTAATCACCGGATGATTGGACGGGGCGATCGCTCTCACCTGGGGCAGCACTGCCGCTGCTCGGTCATCGTTATAAAGAATGGGAGCCGCTAAGGGCTGACCTTGCCGATCGCAGAGAATTACCGTAGAAGAGGTGCCATCAATGACGATCGCTTGAATATTCTGCCTAATGTCTAGAGGAATTTGGCAAATTAATTGAAAGAGTGTAGTCCGCCAATAGTTTGCTAGATCTGGAGGAGATTGTTCAAAACGAATATGAGTTTCAGCCTGGACTTGTTTATGGACATTGATGGCGATCGCCCGTGCCCCAGAGGTACCAAAATCGATTCCTAAGTAGACACTCTTATCCATTATTTTTATTTCTCATTAGCGTTCTTGCCTATGAGCCAAACTTTTACCCATCTCCGCGAACTCATTATTAACTTAAACATTCTCTACTAGCCAATGCTCCAAATCTGCCAATCCACCAAAATCCAGCAGCGCTTCACCTAGAGACTCTAACTGTTCTCTAGACAGCCTATTTAATTGCTCGACTAATTCATCAGGCACTGTTCCTACTTGATGCCCTAATAGCCGAAAGATTAGCGATCGCTCACCCTGCTCAATGCCCTGCTCAATGCCCTGCTGCATCCAACTTGTTACAATTTGCATAATCTCTCTCCGATCGCTTAGCTCAATTTTAGCAACCTCTGCTTGAAACAGAGTTTCTTCAGTAGAATTGAGCCTAAGATAAGTATCTACGAAACCCGAAATCAAACGAGTTCGGGCTGCATCTAAACGTAGGGTTGCTAATATTCTCAGACACTCTGCTTTAACTTTAGGACGATCTTCTGGCATGATTTGCATCTTTGCCATTAGTGCTGCCGCAACAGGATTGCGCTGACTCAGAAAGTCTCGCCAATCAAGGCGGTTTAATTGAATTGCCTCAAAGCTAAATTCTAAAACCTTGCGATTTTGAAATTCTACAATATGGCAATTGGCTTCTGCTCGATAGGGTTCATCAAATGAGAAGACGACAATGGGGTATACCCGCTGACGGTATTTTTGGTAGAGCCTTGCAAAGTAGAAAAACATGCGACGGGCAAAGTCGGCTTCGGTATAGGACTGCGCCTCTAGATGTACCAAAAATCCTACGTCTTCTCCTGACTGCTGCACCTCTGCCAACAAATCAACTATTTTTTCTTCTCCTGCTGTTAGAGGATGTTTGAAAAGTTATGGCAAGTCAGATTTTACGCCAATCGCCTCACCATAATCCGGATCATCGCCAGATAGATCAGAGTCTCTGAGGTCTGCGGAAGGTGTTCATAATCTTTGTTC
>JAESGK010000066.1_pt1 | contig 132331 bp, 127 predicted proteins | sample 9269681 | NCBI WGS metagenome assembly JAESGK01 (sample SAMN14515347, study PRJNA621673) | algae metagenome | isolation source: Timaviella obliquedivisa GSE-PSE-MK23-08B and co-occurring heterotrophs from... | place: USA: Grand Staircase Escalante National Monument, Utah | collected 2006-08-15 | reverse complement strand
TTGAACAAAGATTATGAACACCTTCCGCAGACCTCAGAGACTCTGATCTATCTGGCGATGATCCGGATTATGGTGAGGCGATTGGCGTAAAATCTGACTTGCCATAACTTTTCAAACATCCTCTTAGATAATTACCACTGCTTCAACGGTGGCAGTTCGATCGGGGGCGATCGCTGTAATTGCCCATCGGAGGGGCTGCCCCTGAGCTTGAAGCTGTGCCAAAACCAGTTGCTGCAATGCTGCTGGCGTGGGCTGAAGCGCAACCTCAAAAGTTATAAATTGCATTGCCGTCATCAGGCTTCCCTTTTCTAAACAGCGCTACTTCTTAACTTTCTGAAACTGACCAAATTGCAGATAATACACGCGATCTTCTTTCTCAGTCTCAATTCTCAAATCAGATCGAGGGTAAGAAACGCACAACAGCGCATAGCCCTGTGCCTGCAAGTCTGGACTAAGACCCATACCCTCACTCTGTTCTACGGTTCCTGACAGCACTTGAGCAGCACAGGTCGTGCAGACTCCAGCGTTGCAGGCAGAAGGAAAGTTCAAACCCGCTGCATCTGCTGCCGACAGAATAGTCTGATCTTCGGGCACGGTGAGAGTCTGGGTGCTGCCCTGGTGAAGGATTTCAACGGTGTAGGTGGTTGCCATGGATGTTAGGTAAGAGATAACCGCTTGAATAGCTTACAGGGTATGGGGTACAGAAAATTATTCTATGGGAAAGGTGCGATTGAACTCCTCGATTAAGTCATCGACTTCTTCGATCGCCTGGTTGACATCAATTCTTAAGGTACCTAAATCAGGCTGCTCTAACAAGCGCACCAGGGAATCCCGTTTACTGGCAATTAGGGCAAAGCGATCGCGCAATTCTTGAGGATTAATTTGATTGTCTGACATGGGTTTAGGCTCCGGATAATCTATCAAAATGGTTTTGCAACCCCAATATCGTGAATAATTGGGGAGAAGAATGGTGGACTCTTAAGATATGTTACGTCAAATTTCTCTTGGAAATGTTGGTTTGGTGGTAGGCGGTGTTTTAGCAGTGATGGGTTTTATTGCCTATGGGGTGCAAAACTCGACTTTAAATTTAATTGGTTTTTTCTACGGAATTCCCATTTTGCTGGGCGGTCTTGCCTTGACAGCCTCTGAACTGAAGCCCGTGCCTATGCCGCCGTCCTCGCCAGAAGTTTTGGCACTTCGAGAAAAAGAGGCAACCGATACTCAAAATCAAATTCGTAAAGATGTGACTCGGTATCGCTATGGGCAGGAAGCTCACCTGGATGAGGTTTTGAAGCGCTTAGGCTTAAGCCCAACCGATGACGATCGCCCCATTTTGAATCACATTCGGGAGCAAAACTGGGACGGCAACTACGCGCTCATCTTAAAGTTTTATTCTCCTCTGATTCCCTTAGAGACCTGGCAGGAAAAGCAGGACAAGCTCACTCGTTTTTTTGGTCCTGGAGTGCGAGTTGAACTGATCCCGCTTGCTGAGGAAGAAGTTGAAATGGCGTTGATTACCGCCCCCGAAACGGCGATCGCGGGTAGGTAAAGGCTGAGGTTAACTAAAATTTAAAGGGTTGCGATCGCGGTTATTTCGATCCTTAAGCTTCTCTTAAGCCTGAAGCATAAGGATAAGAAGTTGTAACAGTTAACACAAAGTTCTTGTGTTCTGAGAAGGTATCGTGCATAAGTTTAAGTGAACCCTCAGACAACCCAGATATGAGTCCAGAGTTTATGAGCAGCCAGCCCACACCGAATTACGTAGAAGACGATCGGACAGGTCTTAGCGTGGACACGCTCAAGCGTGCCATTGCCGACAACCTTTACTACATTCAAGGGAAGGACGAGAAATTCGCAACGCTCTATGACTACTACATGGCGTTGGCATATACCGTGCGCGATCGCCTTGTGCATCGGCGGATTAAAACTGCCCAAACGTATTTCAATAGCGACACCAAAATGGTGTACTATCTCTCAGCCGAGTTCCTGATTGGTCGCCTCCTCATCAACAACCTGATCAACCTCGGCATCTACGAACCTATTAGCGAAGCCCTCAAAGCTTCTGGCTTAACCCTAGACGACCTCATGGAGCGAGAAGAAGAGCCAGGGCTAGGCAATGGGGGCTTAGGACGACTAGCAGCCTGTTTTCTAGATGCAATGGCGACTCTTCAGATTCCAGCCATGGGCTACGGGATTCGCTACGAGTTTGGTATTTTTGACCAATTGATTATCGACGGTTGGCAAGTCGAGCGCCCAGATAACTGGTTGCGCTTTGGCAACCCGTGGGAAATTGTTCACCCTGACTATATGGTCGAGGTCAAGTTTGGCGGGCATACCGAAGCCTTCACCGATGCAAAAGGACAGTATCGGGTGCGATGGATGCCACGAGTAACGGTTTTAGGAACACCCTATGACACGCCTGTGCCAGGTTATGGCAACAACACTGTGAATACACTACGCCTGTGGGCAGCACGGGCAGGCGAAGACTTTGACTTCAACGTGTTTAATGCTGGAGACTACACTCAAGCAGTCGCAGCAAAGACTTTCTCTGAAAACATTTCCAAGGTGCTTTACCCCAACGACAATACGCCCCAAGGTAAAGAACTCCGGCTTCAGCAGCAGTTTTTCTTTGTGTCTTGTTCGCTGCAAGATATCATTCGGCTTTACCTGCGCCAGCATGATACGTTTGATGCTTTTGCAGAGAAGACAGCCATTCAATTGAATGACACTCATCCATCGGTGGGCGTGGTTGAACTGATGCGGCTCTTGGTTGATGAACACGGTGTGGAATGGGATGAAGCTTGGGATATTACCCGTAAAACTTTTGCCTACACCAACCATACTTTGCTCTCAGAGGCGCTAGAACGCTGGTCGGTTGATTTGTTTGGGCGGTTGCTGCCTCGGCACTTGGAGTTAATTTATGAAATTAATTTCCAGTTCCTCGCTGAAATCCAGAAGAAGTATCCTGGCGATATGACGAAGCTACGGCGGATGTCGTTGATTGAGGAAGGGGATGACCAGAAAGTGCGGATGGCGCATTTGGCTTGTGTGGGGAGTCACGCTGTCAATGGTGTGGCAGAACTGCACACTGAGTTGATTAAGAAGGATTTGATGAATGACTTTTACGAGCTATGGCCCGAGAAGTTCCAAAACAAAACGAATGGTATTACGCCTCGGCGCTGGTTGTTGATGAGCAACCCAGAGCTATCAAGCTTGATTACTGAGAAAATTGGCGATCGCTGGATTACCCATCTCGATGACCTTCGCCAGCTTGAACCATTTGTTGAAGATGCCGAGTTCTGCACTCGCTGGCGCAACATTAAGCAAGCTCGCAAAGGCAAGTTAGCTGAATATATTCTCAGCAATAACGGTTTTGAAGTAAACGTTAACTCAATGTTTGATGTACAAATCAAACGCATCCACGAGTACAAACGTCAGCTTTTAGCGGCACTGAATATCATTGCCATGTACAACCGCATCAAAGCCAATCCCAGCATGGACGTGTTGCCTCGCACCTTCATTTTTGGCGGTAAAGCGGCTCCAGGCTATTTTATGGCGAAGATGGTAATCAAACTCATCAACGCTGTGGGCGATGTAGTTAATAATGATGCTGATGTTGCCGGACGCATTAAAGTCGTGTTCTTGGCAAACTACTCGGTTTCATTAGGGCAATTTGCCTATCCTGCCGCCGATTTGTCTGAGCAAATTTCGACAGCAGGCAAAGAGGCGTCGGGGACAGGCAACATGAAGTTTGCCCTGAATGGAGCGCTGACCATTGGCACGTTGGATGGTGCGAACGTGGAGATTCGAGAAGAAGTGGGGGCTGAAAACTTCTTCCTCTTTGGCATGACGGCTCAAGAAGTTGTAGATTTGCGCAACAAAGGCTACAAGCCAATGGAGTACTACAACGCGAACCCAGAGCTAAAGCTAGTCATTGATCAGCTTTCGTCGGGGTATTTCTCGCCTAAAGACCGAGGGCAGTTCATGGCGATCGTTGATTCGTTGCTTTCTCGTGATGAATATATGCTGTTGGCAGACTTCCAGGCTTATAGCGATTGTCAAGAACGTGTTGCTGAAGCGTTCCGAGATCAGGATCGTTGGACTCGCATGTCGATTCTCAATGTTGCCCGCATGGGTAAGTTTTCTGCTGACCGGACGATCGCCGATTACTGCAAAAATATCTGGCAGGTAGAGCCGATGCCGATTAGCTTGGATGACCCTTTGCAGAAGGTAACTGGGGTAGAACTTAAGGAGCTTTCTAAGAGCTAAAAAAGTGGAGCCGTCTGGCTAAGGGAGTTGCAATTAAATAACGCCCCGAACCGCCCCCTAAATCCCCCATTCTGGGGGACTTCCGAACCTTTCAAAGTCTCCCAGAATGGGAGATTTAGGGGCTGAAAAGTCAATGCATTTCACTGGTGTTTTATTTTCACGCAACTCCCTAAGCTCTAGCTGAGACGGCTCTACTCCGGACTGTTTAACATTAAGAATGAAAAAATCTATTAAGTTCCTGGCTTGGACGATCGCTTGTTTACTCTTTTGGAGCCCGTCTGCGTTAGCTCAGGCGGTTTCTTGGTGTTCGGATACAGCTGTGGTTGATCAGCAAGCCGTGACTGATCAGCAGGCAGTGCTAATGGATCTAGCTCGAGCAAGAGTGGTTTATCTTGGTGAAACCCATGATGCTATTGCCGATCATCAAGGACAATTACAAATTATTCAGGCGCTATATCAGCGAGATCAGCGCATGGCGATCGCTCTGGAGATGTTTCAGCGTCCTTACCAACCTTTTCTTGATCAATACCTAGCAGGCGAAATTACTGAATTAGAACTTCAGAAACAGAGCGAGTATGACTCACGGTGGGGCTTTCCTTGGGAGTACTATGCGCCTATTCTGCGATTTGCTAAAGCGCATCAGTTACCCCTAATTGCCCTCAACGTCCCAACCGAAATTACTCGCAAGGTTGCTAGAGAGGGACTAGAGTCTCTGACCCTAAGCGATCGCCAATGGATTCCACCGGACTCAGAAATTCGCACGGATAACGCCGTCGCCTATCGACAAATGATTCAAGCCGTTTATGAAGAGATTCACCAGGGGCGGAGCGCCAGCAGCAGCTTCGATCGCTTTTTTCTGGCGCAAGTTTTATGGGATGAGACAATGGCAGAGGGTATTGCCAATTTCTCTCAAGCAAAGCCAAATCACCAAGTCATTGTACTGGCAGGGGAGGGTCATTTGGTTTATGGCTATGGCATTCCTAGCCGGGTGGCTCGACGGGTGGCAGGCATTATTCAGCGATCGGTGATTATCAATCCTGATGAAGGGATGGAAGTAGAGGGCGTAATTTCTTCGACCAATCCGCAGGGAATCACCGATTATTTTTGGTTAAGTGATAGCTGTAGGTCTTAGAGGATGTCTGAGAAGTCTAGATTGCTATCCGATCCGCCCCCTAGATCCCCCATTCTGGGGGACTTTGAAGGAGCATTGGTTCGGAAGTCCCCCAAAATGGGGGGTTGGGGGGCGAGTGTAAGAATCTTTGATACTTCTCAGACATCCTCTTAAGCTTTTGCTAGTTTGAGTAATAGCAGATTTGACCCTACTCTGTCAGCGTTCCCATCGCTTTTATTTGAGGTGGGCTAACCGCTGTTTAATGCTTTGGTAGCGATCGCCATATTTCGCGGTCAAGCGTTCATCGACAGTCGCAACTTTTTTGTTCAACTTGGCTGATTGTTCAGGCAATACTGTGTCTCGCAGCAGGGTGACTACTGCTAGGGTAAGCGCTTTGGCGATCGACCCAATTGTTGTTGAGCCTGCCTTAACTTCAGCGATCGTTTCACCCAGAGCCGGACGCAGAATCTCCTTAATTTTGGTAGCTCTTTGACGACCTTCAGTTTTCATAGCTTGAAAATCTTTAACCATGCGATCTTTCATTGTGTTGGGAATAGCATTAGGAACAGGATTAGACATAGTAAGACCTCTGAAGAAATGAATATAGCCTAAATAACCGAGTGAGGCGATCGCCCGTTAAACAGTGGGCTGAACGGTAGAAATTTCGCTCTGCTTTTGATTTTTGAATCGATCTAACAATAGCTGAGAAACTTCAGCAACGACCAACGTCGCTAACAATCCATCATCTACCCAACCCACAATCGGCAATACATCTGGGGAGATATCAAAAGGACTCAAGAGATAGGCTAAAGAAGCGGCAATGATCCACCCGCCATACTTGGGATGACGAATGGTGTTGCGAAACCAATTGTGCATCAACTTAGAAACCAGCGGAACTGCAAATTTAGGTTTCATCGCCCTTTGTCCTTCACTCATTATTTTGCTCTATGTCTCTCATCATGATGGATAGGCTGAGAAATGTCTGGTCGCAAAAACCGATAGATTAATCGTGTTCTTACACCGCCCAAACCGTTCCCAGGAAACCGAATAAGTTTAAAGATTCCGATAAACCCACCTTGTCAATAAGTCACCTTACTATGTCCAAACTAAACCCACTTTAGGCAGTGAAGTAAAAACAAGAAGTCTGACTCTGTTGAGGTTTAGCAGAATGATAGGGAAGGGCGATCGCCCCTTCAGTGTCACTATAAGTTTAATTGATGCAAAAAACAGCTTCGAGCGTCGTAAAAAGATCATGAACTGTGCTGAGTAGCCAGAACTAGCGCGTAAATTAGTGTGTATTCGGACAAAAGAACCCTTTTACGGCTAATCCTATGTTCTTACCCTGGTTTCCCTGTTCTGCTCGGCTTATTCTTTTACTTAGTATTCTTCTTGGATTAGGATTGCCTATTTTATCGGCACAAGCTTTTCAGCTACCTCATTTCAATCAGCTTTCCTTACCTACCAATGTGAGTCCACACAATTTTGACCCGCCCGGTGATCCAGTTCCTAAGGGCACTCGAGGCGCGGGTTCTCGAGGCATTGTTTACAAGCCAAGCTTTCCTAAACTGTAGGATTAAATCTGTTGATAAAATTCGCGCACTAAGAATTCTTCAATGAGTTTTTGGTTCTCTTTGCTTTCCGATTGTTTGAGATATTCAATCGCAATTCGCCCGGCAGTAGAATGTTGATGAGTTGCAGAAACCAGTAAACGAACGGTTTGGCGGAGTTGAATTTTTTCTAATTGTTGGGTGGCAATGTTGGGTAAAACAACTGCCGCGATCGCCAAGCCGAGGCTTGCGGGTATCATGGGCAGCCACCACCCTTGCAGAAATGCCAAATAAGCTCCGCCCACTATTCCGACGATCGCCATTACTCCTGCAATGGCGATTACTCTGGATGTTTTGATCTGCCAAGCCAAAGCCGCGCCCACCGTCGCGCTCAGGAAAATCCATAGCCACTCTATAGGCTCATCTAAGACTTTTAGAAGCGGACGTTCCCCTAAAGCCGCATCTATTAACTGACTGATTGCATTAGCATGGAGAACAACGCCCGACATTTGAGTCGGAACTCCAACAATTCGATTGCTATAGGAAGTTTGGAACAAGTCGTTAACGCTTTCGGCAGTATAGCCAATCAGCACAATGCGATCGCGCACGCTTTCAGCAGGAATACGATTTGCTAATACATCTGTCATCGACAGCGTCACAAATTGCTGCCGTGTCCCTCGAAAATTCATCAAAATTTGGTATCCTGCTGCATCTGTGCGCACGTAGCCGCCATCGTCCGAGCGAAAGGGTATCAAGATTGCCTTCCCCAATTGCATTTGACGGGAGTGATGGGAGCGGGGTTGAGGAACGATCCCCTTAGTTTTAAGATAATCGATCGCCAACCGTAGCCCTAAACTAAACTGCACCTTTCCTTCAGCGCGGACTGAAAGTAAAGCACGGCGGACTTTACCGTCACCATCTAAAACTTGGTCAGCAAATCCTACTTGCTGACGCTCCATCAAAATTGGCGACTGTCCCACTCGTTCGCCAGTAATTTTATGAATCCCAATAATATTGTCAGAATTTTGAAATATTTGATTAAGCTCAGTTTGACCGGGCGCAGTTGATAAATCTCGATAAATATCTAACCCAATGGACTGTGGCTGGTATTGCTGAAGATTTTTTAGCGATGTTGCGAGGACGCGATCGGACATAGGATATTGTCCAATTTGTTGTAAGTCCGCCTCCGCGATCTCGACCAAGGTAATCCGCGCATCGATCGCTGCTGGAGGGCGAAGTTGAAAAAAGCGATCGAGAGCCATCCACTCTACGCCCTGCAACACGCCCGTTAATCGTAGAACAAAGATAATGCCCGTTACACCCGCAGCAATTCCAGCAATCCACCGTCGCCCGAGCCTTAAATTTTTAGTGCTGTTGCGAGCAGATTGGTGAGCATTTAACAAAATTTGGCGAGCATCTTGAGCGGCTTTGAGAGCAAACTGTGCTTTTTCGCGCTCTAACTTTTCTACTGCCAGGTCGGTTTCAACCGATCGCTTGGCAAAGTCTTGGCTAGCACTAATGAAACGATAATCCAGGTCGCTCAGCATTCGATTGGTCTTCCAAACCATGGCTTTTTGCAACTCTGCCCCTTGTAATAAGTAGGACTCGTTTTGCTGCTGCGACCCCAACCAGGCGTTGAATTTGGGTGTGTAGGGACGTAGGTTTTCGAGTTGCTCGGTCACCCACAACGGGTTGAAAACCTTCTGATAGATGGCGTTTTTAACCTGTAAAATGCCATGTTGAGAAACGACGAGTCCTGACAGCAATAGCTCAATGTGTTCGGGACTATCGTCGTTAGAAATTCCCTCGCCCGCCAAAATCCGCTGATAGATGCCGAGCAGACGACCTGCCATAGCTTCGTTGTATAGGAGACGATCGCGGATGGTGCGCAAATGCTCAGGCTGATCTTGCGTTGTCCAGTTAGCAATAATTTGAGACTGGACGACCTGTTCGACCCAATAGCCTTCGGTTCCTGTCGGAATGATGACGGGGCATCGGCTGACAGTATCGCAAGTCTCGACCACTAACCGACAGAGCTTTTGGGTTAAAAAAGGCTGCCCTTTTGTCCAGTGCAAAATTTCTCGCAGTACGCCCTGAGCATTGTTAACCCTGGTCGTTAAGCCTGCCACCAGAGGAACGGCCTCGTCTTCTTGAAAACCCTGTAGCTCGATCGCTCGACCAATATTGAAGGGTGTGCGATGGCGATCGCGCATTAAATCAGAAGGAATTGTGACTCCAAACAAAGCCCAAGTCAGACGGTTGTAGGTGGGTTGGTCGGCGCGTTGATTGTAGCAATAGCGAATTAGTGCAAAAAAGTCATCGACTGGAAAGTTCAAACTCAAAGCACTATCCACCTCATCGACAAAAATCACCAGATGCTCATGGGGATAATGAACCTCAATAATTTCCTCTATTAATAGATTTAACTGCCGTAGCGGAGAAATACTACTGTGCTCTTGCCACCAGAGTTTCAGGTTCACCTGATGCCACAAGTTAAGGCTCCGTAACAAGTCGGCTGCTAAGGTTTTATACCACTGCTGAGGCGTTAGATCTTGGCTGCCAATACTGGTCATATCTAACGATGCAGAACGAATGCCTACCTGTTTTAGTTGGTGCTGTGTCCTGACGCGCAAGCTAGACTTACCCATTTGGCGTGCATTAAAAACGTAGCAAAACTCACCTGCAACAATGGCGTTGTACAGTTCAGTGTCAGCCCGGCGAGTTACATAGCTAGGAGAGTTTAGTTTGAGACTGCCCCCAACCTGATATTCGTAGTGCATTGAGTTTGAACCGACACGTAAAGGAATTGTGTACTACGTTACACCGAACAGGATTCTTGGCGATCGCTTTTTCCGGCATACTTATATTCGCTGAAGTTACCAAACCTTTTGCATACTGAGATGTGACTGCCAACACTAGACTCGTTTGTTGCTAGATATCTTTAGAGGATGTCTGAGAAGTCTAGATTGCTATCCGATCCGCCCCCTAAATCCCCCATTCTGGGGGACTTTGAAGGAGCATTGGTTCGGAAGTCCCCCAGAATGGGGGGGTGGGGGGCGAGTGTAAGAATCTTTGATACTTCTCAGACATCCTCTTAGTATTCTCTTAAAGTTTGGTCATGCACCCAAGTATTATTCACCGCAGTTCCCAGTAAGCTGGTGATGGCGTTTGCATTAATGTGACATGGCTACTATTAACGATCACTATCTTAAGCTTAAAGCAGGCTACCTATTTCCCGAAATTGCTCGACGGGTCAACGCTTTTGCAGAGGCAACCCCTGACGCAAAAATTATTCGGCTGGGCATTGGCGATGTCACCGAGCCTTTGCCGGAAGCCTGCCGGACTGCCATGATTAAGGCTGTAGAAGATATGGGCGATCGCGCTACGTTCCAGGGCTACGGCCCTGAACAGGGCTTTGCTTGGCTGCGAGAAAAAATTGCCGCTCACGATTTTCAGGCGCGGGGCTGTGAGGTGGATGCCTCGGAAATTTTTATTTCTGATGGCTCTAAGTGCGACTGCGGCAATATTTTAGATATTTTTGGCAGCAATAATGCGATCGCCGTTACCGATCCGGTTTATCCCGTTTATGTCGATACTAACGTCATGGCAGGACATACTGGAGATGCCAACGATAAAGGCGAATACGGTGGACTTGTCTATCTACCCATCTCTGCTGATAACAACTTTACCGCCCAGATTCCTACCCAAAAAGTAGACCTGATCTACCTCTGTTTTCCCAATAACCCGACAGGCGCAACTGCTACGAAGGCACACTTACAAGCCTGGGTTAACTACGCTAAAGCCAACGACTCAATTATTTTCTTTGATGCGGCTTACGAGGCGTTCATCACCGATCCAACCTTACCCCACTCTATTTACGAAATTGAAGGAGCCAGGGATTGCGCGATCGAGTTTCGATCGTTCTCTAAAAATGCAGGATTTACGGGGACGCGCTGTGCTTTAACCGTTGTGCCTAAAACCCTGAAGGGCAAAGCCGCCGATGGCTTAGAAGTGGAGATTTGGAAGCTTTGGAACCGTCGGCAGTCTACTAAATTCAATGGAGTCTCCTACATTGTTCAACGGGGGGCTGAAGCGGTTTATTCAACTGAAGGACAGCAACAGGTCAAAGGTCTGGTTAACTTCTACATGGAGAATGCCCAAATTATCCGTGAACAACTGATCGCCGCAGGAATTAAGGTCTATGGCGGCGTAAATGCGCCCTACGTTTGGGTGCAAACGCCTAATGGCTTATCAAGCTGGGACTTTTTTGATAAGCTGCTGCAAACCTGCAACGTTGTCGGTACTCCTGGTTCTGGATTTGGCGCTGCGGGAGAAGGTTATTTCAGGATTTCGGCATTCAATAGCCGCGACAATGTGAATGAAGCCATGAAACGGATCACGGAGAAGTTTATGACCTAATACAGGGCTTTCTCGTTCATAGCGATCGCTATAATACCCGTTCTGAGGCGATCGCTAGGAGTGAGGAAAATAAAGATCATGATTAAAGGGGTATGAGTGTCGTAGTTTAGTAGTGTCAATGTGCCATGACGACAATTCCACTTGTGGCTAAACCTATTAGTCAAATCAATTTAGCTCCTGGCAGTGTTGCCACATTGGTGAATGTGAGTTGGCAAGAATTTGAGGCGATTTTGCAGGAATTGGGCGGGAAGCGGCGCTCAAGAATTGCCTACAGCAATCAAATATTGGAAATTATGTTTCCCCTACCTGAACATGAAATTCCTAGGGATTTGATATCAGATATTGTCAAGGTTTTACTAAAAGCCACAAACCAGCGCTTTCAGCCCTTCGGCTCAACCACTTTTAAACGAGAAAACTCGGCAGGGGTAGAGCCAGATGCTTGTTTTTACATTCAGAATTACTAGCGCATGATTGGTCGGCGACGGCTGCAACCAGACGATCCGCCACCCGATTTGGCGTGCTGCTTCGCAGATACCGCAAGGGTCGAAGCTGATGTTACCTCTAAAACCCTCTAAAACGAAGTTAGATGCTTACGAGGCGATCGCCGTTCCTGAACTGTGGATTTTTGATAGCGGCAAGCTCACGGTCTACGGTTTAGAGAGCGGAAAATATGAAGTTTCCCAAACGAGTCCTCTGTTTCCTGATTTGGCGATCGCCCAACTCGTTCCGGCTGCGGTAGAGCGAGCCTGGCAGGTTGGCAATTTGCAGGCACTAGAAGAATTAGAAGCGCAGATTTTGGCTTGAAAAGTGAATATTTATTCTAGGTTGGAATGAGAAAGACAAGCCTCCCTTAAAATTCCCGTATCCGGAATAATTAAGCAGGGACGTATGGGAGCAAAAAAGCGCATTGGAATTCTAACCAGCGGCGGAGACTGTGCTGGACTAAACCCAGTGATTCGAGCCGTCGTTCATTGTGCAGTAGGCGTTTACAATTGGGAAGTGTTAGGAATTCATCAGGCAACGATGGGGTTAATGACATCGCCACCGAAATTTACACCCATGAATGTCGGTGATGTAGATGCTTTATTAACCGCAGGCGGAACGATTTTAGGAACGACAAACAAAGGTAATCCATTTGCCTATCCCATGCCCGATGGTACTTTGCGCGATCGCTCTGAGGATATTATTTCTGGCTATTATCAACTGGGGTTAGATGCCATTATTGGCATTGGTGGCGATGGAAGTACCGCTATTCTGCGAAGATTGGCGCAACAGGGAAACTGGAACCTCGTAGCCATTCCTAAAACCATCGATAATGATGTAGGTGTAACAGAGCGTTCTATTGGTTTTGACACTGCTGTGAACGTTGCAACTGATGCCCTCGATCGCCTTCATTTTACAGCCGCCAGTCATAGCCGCGTCATTATTTTAGAAGTCATGGGACGAGACGCGGGGCATATTGCGCTGAATGCTGGGATTGCTGGGGGAGCAGATATTATTCTCATTCCTGAAATTCCTTACACGATCGAAAATATTTGCAAAAAGATTAGCGATCGCCAAGCCGCTGGCAAAACCTACTCCTTAGTCATTGTGGCTGAAGCAGTTCGGACTGAAGCTGGAGAACCCGTCATTAACAAAAACGCGATGGGGCAAAATCTTCTGGGTGGCATCGGTCAATATCTTGCCGATCGCATTTTTGCCTGTAGCGGTGCCGAAACTCGCGTGACTGTTTTAGGGCATTTGCAGCGAGGCGGTACGCCTTCTCCTCTCGATCGCCTCCTGGGAACTGCGTTTGGAGTAGCAGCGGTTGAGTTAATTGCCAAGGAGCAATATAATCGCATGGTCACCTGGCAAAATCGAGAAATTGTCAGTGTGCCTATTCAAGAGGCGATCGCCCAATATCGCACCGTTGATCCTAATGATGCACTGGTTAAAACTGCCCGACAAATTGGCATTTGTTTAGGAGATTAGGGCACATTCAGTACGAAATACCCGTCCCTTTTTATGAAGTGGACATTAGACACGTAGCGACACCAAACATGACAAACAAACGAATTTTGTTAATTAATGATGAACAGGGCTATTCTGCAAAGCCTTATTTAGAAACGTTTGGCGGCTGGGATGTCATGACGGCTCATTCTGGACGTGAAGGCATGGGCACTGCTCAAACTGAAAAGCCTGATGCGATCGTTCTGGATGTCCGCAACTCAAAAACGGATGGGGTGGGGATGTTTCATCAACTTCAATCTCACCCCACTACTCAACCCATTCCTGTGTTGCTGCTGACAACGGCACTGCACACTCAAATTCGAGCACAGTTTGCCCAACTGGGCGTTAGAGGACTGACTTATACGCCCTACGAGCCTGCAACTTTAGCCACTGATATGGCAGAAAGTTTAGGATGGTAAGTCTTGATGAATCTAAATCAAAGCCCCTTTCCTTTAGGAGAGGGGTTGGGGAGAGGTCTATCAAACTGCGTAGCCGAATAAACCTAAACGCCTAATTTCTAACCAGGTTGGAAGTAAAACGCTGCGCCCAAAATCACGTAAGTTGCTAACAGTAGTACGCCTTCCAACCAGTTAGACTTGCCATCTAAACTAATTAAGTTAGCAACTACGACTGCAACCACGACCGCCACAATTTCAAACGGATTAAAGTTTAAGTCCATTGGATATCCCATGGCTTGCCCGACTAGCACCAGTACTGGACCAATCAACAGCGCTACTAGCAAGCTTGATCCCATGGCAACCGAGACGGAAAGATCCATATTATTTTTAAGTGCCACACCTACCGCTGTCACATATTCTGCTGCGCCGCCTACCATGGGTAACAAGATCACGCCCGTAAACAAAGGAGTTAATCCTAGTCCTTTGGTCGCTTCTTCAACCACGCCGACAAAAATCTCCGACTCATAGGCGACGGCAAGCGTCGAGATTGTTAAAACTCCAATCCAGAGCCAAAGGTTGGGCTTGTGGTCGCTATGTTCTCCTTCTAGTTCAACAATTCCGACTTCGTATAGGTAGTTGTGGGTTTTTAGGGAGAAAAACAGCGTCATGGCATAAACGCTAATCAGCACGATCGCCACCACAATTGAGAGCTTTTCAACAGCCGCCGTTTCTACTTGCCCCGACGCATAAAATGCCATGGAAGGTAGAATGATGGCGATCGCCGCTAACGTCATTGACGAGCCATTCACCCGCGCCACAATGGGTTTGAACTCCTGCTCTTTGTAACGCAATCCGCCCAAAAACATAGATAGCCCCATTGCTAACAGCAAATTACTCATAATGCTGCCCGTAATGCTGGCTTTTACAATATCCAGTAGCCCTGCTCTGAGTGCAACCAAGGCAATAATTAACTCTGTTGCGTTGCCAAACACTGCATTCAGCAATCCGCCCACCGAAGGCCCTGTCACCACGGCAATTTCTTCAGTCGCTGTACTGAGCCAAATTGCCAGGGGAATAATTGCTAATGCCGACATGACAAAAACAGGCATTACTCCCCACTCCAACTGTTCAGCCGCGATCGATAGGGGCACAAAAATCAGTAGCCCAATGGAAAAGATTTTTTTGATTGACATAGAAGACCAGGGGAAAATCTATCGCAATGTTAGCTGTAATGTTAACGGAATATCCCGATGGCAAGATTAGCCCTTCATCTAAATTCTGATTGGAAAGTTGGATGAAGGACTTTCCATCTAAACGCGACTAAATTTTTAAGCCCGGTAGCTCAAAACACGGATCTGAGTTTCGGAGGGCAGATCACCTTTACCCAGAGAAATCGTATCGCCACCCACCCGCTGTATTGGCGTGCCTTCCATTACCTTGAGAAAATCATCAAGGGGCAAAATATCGCAAGCAGTTTGATCGGCGGCATCGGTACGATATTGGGTTGGAATAACTATCTTGGGACTAAGAGTGGCGATCGCTGCCTTCGCTTCATCAGGCGTAAAAGCCTTGGCACCATTGCCCACAGGCAACAGCAACACATCTGGGCGACCCATGAGAATCTGCTGCTCTACCGTGACCGGAGCCGCTGCCCCGCCCATGTGCAAAATATTCAACCCACCCTGATTCCAGCGCCACACCACATTCATACCAAAACGCTTGCCGCCAATATCATCATGGTCAGTCTGAATGCCCTGCACCTGCATTCCCGTGAACTGATACGCCCCCGATTCAGCCAAAACCCTAGGACTGCCTGGTAATCCTTCTGTCACGCCCTCATCAAACAACCGACTGCTAATCATCACCAAATCTGAGGCGACTTGGGGCGATCGATAGCCCTTAGTGCAACCAATAGGACGGAAGGGATTTACTAAAATGCGGCGACCGTCTCCGGTAAACAGAAAACAGGTGTGACCCAAAGATTGAATCGTCACGGAGCTAGTTTGGGTTTGGGCTTGGGCAGATTGCGATCGATCGATCATGCCGATGCCTAACGTAGTCAATACACTGGCTCCTGTATATTGAACAAACTGTCGTCGCTTCATGAGGCTCCTCACATTTTTGGAAAGTCACCCAGGCTTTAAAAAGCGGTGGGTATAAAAGGCAATTTTACGCTGTCAGGGATCACGGGTGTCAATTAACCCAAGCACTTGTCGTCTTAAAGAGTCTAAAAGGTGATCGGTGAAGCCCTGAACTGGGATGATGGAGCAATTTGCTCAAGGTTTCAGGTTCTGAGCCTCGCCTTTGGAGTAAAAAGGCTGATGATCGGAAATTAAAAGTAAGAGTTTTGAGCAAAAAGGCTGATGTTTTGAGTTCTAAGATGCAATGGTGTGGTTTGAAATGGCGTTAGCGAAGCTCTCTAAAGGAATTGCCTCATTTGGAACATGACTGTTGGTGTCAGATGCTTGTTCCTGCCAAGTTGAGACGAGAAAATTGCTGGTATGAAGTTACCTAACTGCGATCGCAGCCTCGATCGCCCTACTATCGATGAACAAAAGTTGAGCAATCTTGTAGACTGAGCAGTTAATAATTCCGTACCATTCAGCCGATCGGAAGTCGTAGGCTAAGTTGGCTCAAGCAGAATGGGTTATTTCTTGAATCAGGCTATCAGGAGTCATAATTGGCAATGCTGCTTCAGCAAAATCTTGGGCATTGCGGGTGACAATGGCATCCAAGTGATTGATCACAGCAGTACTGTATTGGATTGCATCTTCAAAGTCTCTAAAATTTACGGTTAGCGCCATTAAGATTACCGTCTGATCCACCAGTGCAATTTGGCAAACGCTCACCAACCGATTCAGGAAAGTGAGTGTCCAGTTGTGTCCCCGTTGTTTGCGAATGATGTAATACAGATCGCTAAAAGTTGAAGCAGAGACATAACCCTGAAATTGTTCGAGCAAGAGAAAAATTTGTTCACTTACTTGCCAGAAAGGAGGTCGTTCAAGTGCATAATCTAAAATAATGTTTGTGTCGAGTAGAACTTTCACAGGTCGTATTTCTCTTTCAACGCTTCCCATCTAGCTTGATCTGGGTCAAAGTCTGGAGGTGCAGGCTCAGTGTTTTCAAATAAATCTTGGAACGCTTTTACAATTGTCTTTCTCTTTTTAGGAGGTGTTGTTTGTGTCTCCTTAGAAGAGGCAACCTTATCATCTGTGAAAGAGGATTGTAAGACGATGACTTCCACCTCACCAGGAGATAAATTGATCGGCTCCGTAATATTTAAATGACCTGATTGATCGATCGTTCCTTTGAGTTTGTAGGCTTGCATCGCTCCTCCTGATAGAAGTTTCACAGATTATACTTCTTTGAATTGATCATACTGAACTCGATCGCTTCCCAGACTAAGAGTAGGAGCGATCGGATCCGTGAACTGAATAGCAATTCCTCGGAGAGCCTTGCTAACGCCCTTCTTGCTAAATGGCGATCGCAGGTTGCCGAATCGCTTCCAAAAAGTTCTGCAAAATCTTCTTGCCCGATGTCGTCAGTACGCTTTCTGGATGGAACTGAACGCCTTGGATGTGGGGAAAGTCCCGGTGACGTACTCCCATAATGGTGCCGTCATCCACCCAAGCCGTAATTTCTAAAATATTGGGGCAGGTTTGCTGTTCAATCACGAGGCTATGGTAGCGAGTCGCCGTCAGTGGATTTTCTAGCCCTGCAAATACGCCGACTCCTGTGTGATGCACCTGAGAGGTTTTGCCATGCATTAATTCGGGTGCAGTGGTAATCGTGCCACCAAAAACCTGACCAATACTTTGGTGCCCCAAGCAAACGCCGAGGACAGGAATCGTTGCTCCTAAAGACTCAATCAGTTGCAAAGAGATACCCGCATCATTGGGGCGACCGGGCCCTGGCGAAATAACAATGCCATCGGGCTGTAGGGCTTGAACTTGTTCGAGGGTGATTTGGTCATTGCGATAAACCCGAATCTCGGCTGCAACTGATAGCTCTGCGCCTAACTCTCCAAGGTACTGGACGAGGTTATAGGTAAAGCTGTCGTAGTTGTCGATGACGAGAATCATAAAGCGGCGAACCAGAGGGGAAAGTTGGTTTGAATCAGCGCTAGAAGAGGAGGCAGCATGAGAGTAGCTCCGACCAAGACGGCAAACATTGCCGAGAGCAGGACGGCTCCAGCAGCACAGTCTTTGGCTATTTTAGCGAGTTCGTGGTAAGTCTGGCGAACTGTTAAATCGACAACAGATTCGAGGGCGGTGTTGAGGAGTTCCATCGTCAGGACGGAGCCACAAGTAAGGGTAATAATAGCGATTTCAACGGGGGTAAGCTGGAGGAAAATGCTGAGGGCGATCGCCATTGACCCTACGAATAAGTGAATCCGAAAGTTTCGTTGAGTTTGAAATGCATAGGTTAGCCCAGCCCACGCATACCCAAAGCTCGTGAATAAGCTAGATGCAACTCGCCAAGATAGAGTACGGCTGCCCGCTGCCGGAGCCGGGAGCAGTTGAGCTTCTAAGGATTGGGGTTTCGTTGAAAGTTCTTGGGTCATGAATACTATGGCGACAGCTTTAGGGATTGCGGACTGAACATCAAACATTCAATACGTTAAAGGTCTTAGATGATCAAACCCACTTTTAAGAAGTGAGACCCACCCTATTGTTGGTGAAAACTGAGCAATAATTCGCGAAGATTTCATGAAAAAATAATGATACATGACAAGCCTCCGTATTAGAAGTCCTTTCTTCAGCGAATTCTTTCCTCAGTAAATGGGTGGTATGACTCCAACTTGCTGCAAAAGCCATGATTGTTTCTGTAGCATGGCTAGCAATTGTTCTTCGGTAGGGTGATCCCAGCCCACAAGATGGAGAAGAGCATGGGCAGCTAACCAAGCTAGCTCTTGCTCAAGAGTATGACCTTGTGCCTGCACCTGAGCCGTTTCAACTGAGATCACGATATCTCCCAAATAAAGTGGTTCATCGATCGCCTCTAATGTAGGAGAACTTACCTCAAGCGCAGCAAACGCGAGTACATCGGTGGGCTGATCTTTCTGCCGAAATTGGGTATTAAGTGCCTGAATTTCAGAATCATTCGTCAAGCGCAGGCTAAGCTCGTAAGCTTGAATGGGAGAAAGATCGAGATGCAAGCTCTCTAACCAATAGCTAAACCAAAACTCCCAGGTTTCGGGAGAAATAGGTGAAGCAGTAGTATTATTCCCATCCTGGTTTTCTTCTGCACTTGTACTCAGGAAAAAGCAGTCCTGAATGACCACTTCAACCCGTATGGGTAACATTTCTGATGAAGTAGGTGAAAGATTTTCTAGCAATTTGGTTAACCCCATCTTTGCTGGAGGCGATCGTTTAGCAAGTTGATTGGTTAACGGGTTAAATAGGCAAGCCCAACCAGGAGGGCAAATAACCCGATCGCCGAGAGGGCAAAGTGATAGAGAGACGTGCCGCCTTTACGCACCATGTTTCGCATTGCCAGTTTGACGTAGCTAGGAGGGCGATCGGTCGCAGCAGGTGTTGGCTCGCCTGATTCCGGTGAGACAGTAGGGGCGCGATCGATTGCAGGAGAAGGTTCAGTAGAAGGCTGGTTCATAGAGATTATCCTAGAAAAATCAGAATCAAAATAATTTGATGGCAAGTGTAAAAATCTTGTAATGATCTTTTCTAAGGTTACACAACATTTTCGACCATTTGGTTGCTGTGACGCAGACAAGTTTCGATAAAAGGGTCAAGTTCTCCATCCATTACATCGCCGATCGCTGTGGTTTCCATGCCAGTGCGCAAATCTTTGACCAGTTGATAAGGATGAAAAACATAATTACGAATTTGGTTACCCCAAGCCGCCTCGACAATATCTCCCCGAATGTCGGCGATCTCTTTAGCGCGTTGCTCTTGAGCGATCACCAGCAGCCTGGACTTGAGCAGGGCTAAGGCTTTTTCTTTATTGAGAAGCTGCGATCGCTCCTCGGTACAGCGCACTGCCAACCCCGTTGGCAAGTGAACCACCCGCACCGCTGTCTCTACCTTGTTGACGTTTTGACCCCCCTTTCCCCCTGCCCGCGAAGTCGTAATTTCGAGATCCTTATCTGGAATATCCAGGGTCACCGTATAGTCAAGCATTGGCATCACCTCAACGCCCGCAAAGCTGGTTTGACGCTTGTCATTGGCGTTAAACGGCGAAATTCGCACTAGTCGATGCGTTCCTTTCTCCACCTTGAGGTAGCCGTAGGCATATTTCCCATCAATTTCGAGCGTGGCAGATTTAATTCCTGCCTCATCGCCTTCTGAGCTTTCTAGCAGATGCACCTTGTAGCGATGGTCTTCTGCCCAACGGGTGTACATCCGCAGCAGCATCTCAGCCCAATCCTGAGCATCGGTTCCCCCTGCACCCGCATTGATCGTTAATATCGCCCCATATTGGTCATAGGGAGCCGATAAAAGCTGCTGTAACTCCCACTGATCGAGTTCTCGGCTGAGATGGGTAAGGTTAGTTTCAGCCTCCTGGAGGAGCGCTTCATCGGATTCTAACTCCAGCAACTCCAGGATGGCTTGTGCATCCTCAAGTTTCGCCTGCCACTGTTCTAACTGTTGCAGGTGAGATTTGAGGTCATTCAATTCCTGTAGAGAATTTTGTGCAGAGTCTTGGTTATTCCAAAAGTCGGGTTGTGCTGCGACCTGCTCTAGGTCTTGAATTTTTGCCGTGAGTGCGGGTACGTCAAAGATACTCCTGAGTTTTACTCAGGCGGCTATTGATCTGTTCGATGTCGCGTTTAATGTCTGAGGTTTCTAACATTCACTCGTTCCTTGCTTTATTCTTGCTGCTGCGTTCTAAATGGCTTGGTCTCATTTGAGCCAAAGCAGATCTATTATTGCTTAATTCTTCAAAATCCAGATCACTCCATTTTGAGGAACTGTCGCCACAATAGAATAATCTTTTCAATCTTAAGACCTCATAGAATCTCAATGCCGATCGAGCAACCCGAAGGTTTCGCTAATAACTGGGACTATCTTAAAACCGAGCTACGCTGGCTTGACCAAGTTTTAATGATGGCAGTGACAAGGCAGCGTAAAGAAAGCCATGACGTGGGGCGGGTGGCTCAATCGCGGGCAGATCGGGTGACGAGTCATTGGTGGAAAGGGTTAGTTTCCTTGGAAGGAGAAGTGGCTTATGACGAGCATCGACAACCCAGTGCTGTTACGAAGGTGAGCTATCAACAGCAGTTGGAGAGCCGGATTCAGTCGAGCCAGGATCGGGGCATTACGTTGGCGTTGCCTCAGTTGCGCGATCGCCTCAGTTTATCCCTCTTTGAAAAAAATGTGGTGCTGATGAGTTTGGCTCCTGAAATGAACCGTCGCTACGCGCGTCTTTACCGCTATTTGCAAGGAGAAGAGGCAGCCCATCAGACAGACTTACCCACAGTAGACCTGGTGCTGCGGCTCCTGTGTCGTAATGACAGCGAGTGGCGGACTGCTCGGGCAAAATTAACGGCTGTCTCTCCTTTGGTGCGGTATGATCTGCTCCATTTGGCAGGCTCGGTCGATACTTTTCTCAATCGTCCGGTGCAACTGACTGAGTCTTTGGTTCACTACCTGCTGGCAGAGCAACCGACAGACCAGGGTTTGGAATTATTGCTGCGCCCGTTAGCAAGGATTGCTCGTCCTCCTTTGCTCCATCAGAATGTTGATTCGGTTGAGTGGTCAAGATTGGTTCTGTCTCAGCCTTTACTGACTTCGCTGCAATATCTGGTGCAGCGAGTAGATGGCTATGCCCAAGCTGAAGAAACCTGGGGTTTTGACGGTTCTAACGCCTCGCTCTACCCACCCGGCGCGATCGCCCTACTGGTGGGAATGCCTGGAACGGGTAAGTCTTTGGCGGCAAGCGCGATCGCCCATGCCCTCGACACGCCCCTTTACACCGTTGATTTGAATCAGATTGAGCCATCGGACTATTTGCGTCTACTCGAAGAAATTCAGACCCAAGATCCAACAGTGTTGCTGGTGCAATCGGCTCGGCATTGGCTCGGGCGATCGCCCGCACTCTCGACCGCTATCCTTCACCAATTTTTAGCCCAGCGGCGAAGTCTACCGGGCGTGACGTTGCTGGCTGAATCTCGATCTGCCTCAATGCAGATATCGTGGCAGCGTCAGGTCGATCGGGTTCTAGTGTTTCCAATGTCAGGGGTAGACGATCGCCGTCGGCTGTGGCAACAGGCATTTTGTCCATCGGTGCCCCGAGACGAGATGGATTGGGATGGGTTAGCAACAGTAAAGCTGAACGGCGGAGAAATTGGGGCGATCGCCCATGAAGCCATTTTGTATGCAGCTGCAACTAATGCGCCCAAGCTCATAATGGAGCATATTTTGCACGTTCTGGGTCAAAAAGGAAAAACCTTAAAACCTCCAAAATCTGCTCTAAACAAGAGTAAGGCAAAGGCAAAGCAACCCAAAGCGACAGATAGAAAACGTCGTGCTAAGTCTAAGGATATTTCCACCTAGCCTGAGAGCTTACTCAGCGATCGCCGCCTTCAAACTGCGACAGAGGGTTTCGATCGCTTGTAGCCCTTGATCGGGTGAACCTTCTGCCAGGCGCTTAACAAATGCACTGCCCACAATGACAGCATCCGCACCCCATTCCATCATTTGCTTGGCTTGTGCAGGCTGAGAAATGCCGAAGCCAACGCCGATCGCTTTGTCGGTAACGCCTTTTAGTTCTGTGATGAGTTCTTGCACTCGGCTTTCGACTTTAATCCGCATTCCAGTCACACCTGTGACGCTGACCAAGTAGATAAAGCCCTGAGATTGGGCGGCGATCGCTTCTAGCCGTTCTTTGGGTGTGGTAGGGGCGACTAACAGAATAATTTCAACGCTGGCAGCGGCGGCGGCAGGCAATAGTTTTTCGACTTCTTCTAAAGGCAGATCGGGGATGACAATGCCGCTGGCTCCTGCTGCTGCAATGTCTTGAAAAAAGGCTTCGATGCCGCGATTGAGAACAGGGTTGTAGTAAGTGAAAAGGACGATGGGCGATCGCAATTTGGGGCTGACGATTTTTAGCATCTCCAGCACATTGTCTAGCTTTGTTCCTTGTTGCAGAGCGCGCGTGGCGGCAGCCTGAATGATGGGGCCATCGGCAAGCGGATCGGAGTAGGGAACGCCGAGTTCGATGATATCTGCACCGCTGCGATCGAGAATTTGAAGGGCGGCGGCGGTGGTTTCTAAATTGGGATCACCGGCTGTGATGAACGGGATGAGGGCACATTGTCCGCGATCGCGCAGTGAATTCATGCAGCTAGAAACTGAAACCATGCCGAAACCTAAAATAAAACGCTCCCCATTTTATCTTGCTTGGGTAAACACAGGGCGCTATTTCTACTGATTTGTGGGAGGTTGCTGTTGAGCTTTTTCAGCTTCTACATCGGCTTGCAATTTTTCCAGTTCTTCTGGACTCATTTCTTCGAGGCGTTTTTGCAGCACCGCATTCTCGTAGTCTTTAAGCTGCTGGTTGTAGGTCATATTTTGAGTTAGCGCCCGCGTGACATAGGTAATAATCCAGCCGATTAGCCCACCCACCAAAATAACTTGACTCCAAATGCCTGCATTGATGTTGTCTAGACCCACTTGTTGGAGGATTAGATAAATAGCGCCCCCTGCGGCAAAAAAACCAACAGCAATGGCGATCGCGTCAATTCGTCGCATATTGTCCTAACCCATCTGCCGAGGCAAAGGACGGAAATTGAGGAAAGGACTGATGAGCAGTAGCCCTGGGAAAAGGAAAAATACTAGAAAGTACATGAGGACTCGCTCAATGGAGCTAGCGATATACCAACGAGCTTTGAGGTAAAAAATGGTGGCTAGAGGCAGAACAAGAAGGTATGCTCCTGCCAGTAGGAGGTAAGCCAGAGGAACAATAGGAAGGGGCATAGTTTTAGCAATGAATAACTATGGAGTAGACTAAACTCCCCACATCTTACCGTTTAGTCAAGCAACCAAACAACTGCTCTCCAATATGAGGTTGAGATTTTTTGCAAAGCTGTGATTACCTTGAGGCATCGTTCTTTTAAGAGGATGTCTGAGAAGTATCAAAGATTCTTACACTCGCCCCCTAAATCCCCCATTTTGGGGGACTTCCGAGCCACTCCTTCTTCAAAGTCCCCCAAAATGGGGGATTTAGGGGGCGGATTGGATAGCAACCTAGACTTCTCAGACAACCTCTAATAGGGCTGCCGAAGTCACAAACTGTCTGAAAAAATCTTGTGTAGTTCGATCGAGGTGTGGAACCCTTCCTGAGGAATATCGATCTGAAAGCTCATCACTTTCAGGAAATTCCTATGCGTCGAACCGCTCGCTTTGTTTTGAATAGCACGATCGCGCTTTTCTTCGTGTTAGTTAGTACGCTGACAGTTCAGTTGATTATTTCCGCCCCTATGCCTGTAGGTGGACAAGTCGCAGGGCTACAAATTCAATCTGTCTTCATTCCAGGGCGATCGCTTTCTTGTACCCAAGCTGGACAGCAGCATCAGTGCCAGATTTCGCTGTTGAATCGTCCTCTCGAACTCACGATGACATCAACATCCAGTGAGGTAAAGCAGTGCCAAATGTCCTATGCGGGTCAAACAGCGGGCTGCAATGGATATTTTCATGGGCTGATTATCGGAGGTTGGCAGCCTGTGGTTTCAACCGAGAGCAATTTGGGATTGAATGCTGAGCAAATGGCAAGTTTGAGAGAACAATATCCGCAGCGCAATTTCTTTTTACACTCAGTGGGAGAAGATAGGTTGTTGGGGCTAGCCACAGGAATTGCGATCGCAGCAGGTGTCCTGACTTTTCTCTTCGGTTGGCTGAACTTCTCAAAAGGAACGCTCTATTCTGCTATTGGATTAGTCGTGTTTGGAGTGACTTGGATGGCTTTAACCCTAATGATCTGGGGGCTTGGGTATGTTGATTAAGACGATCGCGTCTGTTTTCTACCGACCCTCTTTTAGAAAGTTGTAGGTAAACTTCGGAGCGATGACGGAGAATGATCAAAAACTAGGAAACATTAATTACCGTGGCGCAAGTTGTTTTAGAAAACGTTTACAAAAGCTTTCCCAGTCGTCAGAGCGGCAGAGTTTCTGAGGCGACGGCTGAGGCGGATTCTGTCGCCATTCTTCGACGCATTAATCTCAATGTAGAAGACGGCGAATTTATGGTGCTGGTGGGGCCTTCGGGCTGCGGAAAAAGTACGTTGCTAAGACTGATTGCGGGGTTAGAAACGCTGACGGGTGGCAATATTTGGGTGGGCGATCGCCAGGTCAATCATCTGCCTCCCAAAGAGCGGGATATCGCCATGGTGTTCCAAAGCTACGCCCTTTACCCGCACATGACGGTATACGATAACCTGGCGTTTGGGTTGCGACGAGCGGGTAGAAATCATTCGACAGGTCTGGCTCAGCGGGTATTGGCTCAGGCGAGCCACACTTTGCCTCGGCGTTGGCGCTACGAAACCGCAGATGAACGGGCGATCGCTCAGCGAGTTCAAGCGATCGCCGAAATGTTGCAAATCGAGATGCTGCTTGATCGCTTACCAAAGCAGTTATCGGGAGGACAAAAGCAGCGGGTGGCACTAGGGCGGGCGATGGCGCGCGATCCCCAAGTTTTTTTGATGGATGAGCCGCTGTCGAATTTAGATGCCAAGCTGCGCACCGAAACCCGAACTCAGATCGTCAATTTGCAGCGCAAGCTAGGAACGACGACGATTTATGTGACCCATGACCAGACTGAGGCGATGACCATGGGCGATCGCATTGCGGTGATGAACGCCGGACAGATTCAGCAAATCGCCCGACCGCTAGAGCTATACAATCAGCCAGCAAATCGCTTTGTAGCAGAATTTATTGGTTCTCCACCGATGAACTTTTTGCCGGTGCAGGTCAAAGCTCCAGCGACCCTCCAACATCCTCAGTTTCGGCTAACACTCCCTGGCATTTGGGAAATGGACTTGAGGCACTATGTCGATCGCTCTTTGTTATTAGGCATTCGCCCAGAGCATCTCCACGTCAGTGTTCCGGCTCCCAAAAATATTCCCATCCGCGTCGAGCGCGTCGAGGCATTAGGCAGCGAAACCTATCTGACGGCAAGTTTAATAGAGGCAGAAAATGATCCTGATGCGCCCCTGATTCAAGTGCGAACAGAGTCTGATCGGGTCGTGTCGATTGGAGAAACGCTTTGGCTATCGGTATCTCCAGAGAAAATACATTTATTTGATGTCGAGACAGGCGAGGCGATCGCTTCACCGCTCTTGGGTAGAACGGCGCATTAGGTGCTTTGTTCTTGAGCGATCGCCTCTAACTGGACGGGTACCTGTCTCCCTAGCTCTTCTTCAAGTCGGTACGCCTGATGAGAATAAAGATCCAGTTCCATCGAGCCGGGAAGATTCGCCATAAAACTTCTTGCCTGTTCTAAAGTGCAGCTTGAAAGCCTAAACAATAGGCTGCTGCAATCAAAAACATCTCCAGGCTTAAGCGCGCGCGCTATGGCTAACCGCCAGCGTTGGGATGGCAGCATGTCTCCATGCTCAATGCGGCGCAATCCATTGATAGAAGAGAGAATGACCAGGCGATCGCCCTCCGTCAACAACCGCTCATCCGGCGGCAGCAAAAACTTATCGGGGTCATACGCGGTGGGAGGTGTGACTTGGACTGTTTGATGGTAGACAGGCACAACGCCGTAGCCATACGCGACTTGAGCCAGAGTTTTGTTCACTAGCGTATCTGCTGTTCCTACCCGATATTCTGTGACCAAAATTGTCTGATGATTGAGCCGAAATAACCCCAGAATATTTTCGCCAAATGCTGCACTGGCAAAGGCTTCTGCGGAAAGGGCGTAGGCAGTGAGTGTTTTGGCATCGGGCAGCAGGTCGCTTAGGTTATTGCTGAAGCGTTGCTCGTAGGTGCGAACTACTAAGCCAATGTTGCGATGAATCTGCTGAGCAGCATTGCGGGCTAACAAAGCAACTTCTAGGTTCAGCATTTGGTCTTCGGTGACCACAATGACACTTTTGGCGGTGGCAAAGTTGGTGCGGGCAAGTTCGGTGAGAGGATTGCCCACCAGGAGCGGCATTTGGGTTTGTAGGTGAGGGTCGTCTAGTTGCTCTGCGATCGCCACAAACGGCTGCTTAAACTCCTTCAGCACTGCTGCAATGCGTTGTCCCACTCTGCCAAAGCCAACTAAAACAATGTGGTTTCGCTTTGGAATGGGCGGACGTTTTCTGAGGAAACTGAAGCGAGAACTGATTAAGGTATCAGTGATTAAACCAAATACTCCCAAAATAAATAGGAGGCTAATAGCAGTGATGAGCAGGCAAACCAACGGCACCCAGCTTGGAACTGCCACTTCTTCTGTCAGCCCTCCAAATAAATCGCCGTAGCCTCCGAGTAGCAAAATGGCTCCTGACGAAATTGCTCTTTCCCAGGTCATTCCTGGAATGTTGCTTTTAAGAATAACGGTGCCCAAGATCCATAAAAGCAGCGAGGTGGTCAGCCCTACTCCTACTACTAGGCGAGTCTGTTTTGCCTGTATCCAGCGCCAGAGCAAAGCAAGGCTGCCCCCCAAACCTCCTGTTTCCTGAATTTTTTGCCAGAGCGATCGCCAATTATTTTCTGGCACCGTCAATTCAATCGGTGATTTGCTTTGATCAATGAGTTCAATATAAGTCACCGTATCGCCGGCTCTAACCTGAGTGCCTGCTCGCCATTTATAAAAAGCACGGTTTGATGAGGTGCGATTCGTAACTGTCAGGTTGGCAGGAATATGACTGAGCAAACGATACTTCTGTTCATGCAGCAATGAATTTGCTGAAAACCCATCGAAGCGACGATCGTGGGGTTCGACTCGTTGCTCTACGACTTGTAATCGGCGATCGCCAATGTCAAAAAAGCCTAGAATTCCGGCTCCTAACCCCGCCAGCGTAAAAGCATTTGCAGGTAGCTCAGTTGGCTCAAACGTCAAAAAATCGCCCAATTGCTGTTTCAAAAGTTGGTTTAAGCTTTGGCGAGCGGAACGAACAATCAGACGGACTTTAGGGTTGAGCCGACGGGCGGCGATCGCTGCTTCAATGTTGACGCTCTCGTCGTTGGTGACCAGCAACACTGCCCGACAGTCCTGTATGCCTGCCCTCAGCAGCACCTGATCATCCCGGCAGTCGCCAATAATGGCAGGTTCATCAAGCAAACTGGGCAAGTCCTGAACTTCCCACTCCTGGGTGGCAAACTTCTCGATCGCCGTCACCCGAATTTCAAACTCCCGCAATGCAAATCGTTTGAGGCTGTAGACGCAGTATTGCCCTAGTCCTCCTAAACCGCAGACGAGGAAGCGATCGAGCGAGGCTTTAGAAGCAGTGGATGAAGTTGGCGAGGCAGACAGATCGCTTAACGGATCCCCTTCTTCACTGTCTTGCTCAATACTTTCTCTCAGATCCATCTGATACATCCAGACGGGAACTGGATTGTTGGCTTCGTAGGCATAGACCCGCAAAGTTTCTACTGCTTCAACTTGCAGGGTTTTCAGGGTGCGATGCACAAGAGCTAAGAGTCCGGTTTGACTCGGTAGCGTATCAGCTTTGAGGCGAACGTTGAGTTGATCTCCTTGCCAGTCGGCACTAGCAGTGGCATTTTTGCCTTGAAGTCCTCTATTGAGGAGCGTGGCGATCGCGCTAGGATCGCCATTTCGGCACAGTTCTAACAGGTTTGTTGGAGTCATGATGGAGCCAGCCTAGCTGCGATGCCAATCCGTTACGCTCCCTGGTTTGTCGATGAGCGTTACCCCATTGTCTTTTAGCTCGTCCCGAATGCGATCGGCTTCGACAAAATTCTTTGTCTGCTTCGCGTGATTCCGCGCCTGAATCTTTGCGTCAATTTCTGCATCCGACAGCGCACCTGAGCGATCGCCAGACTGCTCCTCTGCCTCAGGTTTCGCTTCCAGCCCTAAAACTTGCGCCAAGCAGACTAGCATCTGCCACTGCTGCCTCAACGCCTGGGGCTCAGTCGCCGTCTTGCCTCCATGAGTCAGAATATTGCCTTCTCGTTGCAAATCTTTTGCCAATTCAAATAAAACTGCTACCCCGCCAGGCGTGTTCAAGTCGTTATCCATTGCTGTCTGGAAGCGCTGAACCAATTCACTGTCCATGGCAATTCTCATAGCAGCAGGATCGCCAAACGAAAGATCTTGCGTGTCTGTCCAATCCAGTTTTTGACCCTGTTGATAGCCAAAAAGCAGTCCTTCTTTAAGGGTGCTCCAGCTATTTTGGGCAGAAGCGATCGCGGCTTCGGTAAAGTCCAGGGGCTTGCGGTACTGGGCTTGCAAAATAAATAGCCTGAGCGCCATTGGGTCTGACCCAGAATCTAAAAGTCGGCGAATGGTCGTGAAGTTGCCCAAGGATTTAGACATTTTTTCACCGTTTACATTCACCATGCCGTTATGCATCCAGTACCGCGCCAATGGTTTCTCTGTGACCGCTTCTGATTGGGCAATTTCATTTTCGTGGTGAGGAAAGACTAGATCCGTGCCACCTGCATGAATGTCGATCGTATCGCCCAGGCGATCGCGCACCATTGCCGAACACTCAATATGCCACCCCGGACGACCCGCTCCCCAGGGTGAATCCCAGGCAGGCTCTCCTGGCTTAGACCCTTTCCACAGCGCAAAGTCAAACGGGTCACGCTTCCGGCTCACTTCTGGGTCTTCCCCATCTAAGCGTCCACTCGCGCCTGCCTGCATATCGTCCAGCTTCCGCCCCGACAACTTGCCATACTCCGCAAACGATCGCACTGAGTAATAAACGTCTCCCGCCGCTGGGTAAGCATATCCCTTCTGCTCTAGCTCATGAATTAACCGCTTAATGCCGTCTAGCGTATGGGTCGCGCGCGGGTACTCATCTGCCTCCATCACATTCAGCCGCGCCATATCCTCAAAATATGCCTGAATGTAGTGCTCTGCCACTGCTTCCATAGAAGAGCCTTCTTTCTTAGCGCGGTTCAGAATCTTGTCATCAATATCTGTAAAGTTCTGTACATACCTAACCTCGTAGCCCCGCCAGCGCAAATATCGCCGTGCCACATCCCAAATAATGCAGGCTCTGGCATGACCCAAATGGCAATAGTCATACACCGTTACTCCGCAATAATACATCTTCACTTTGCCTGGTTCTAAAGGCTCGAAAGGTTCCTTGCGGCGGGTTAGCGTGTTGTAAAGCGATAGGGTCATGGCAATAAAGGCAAGCACAACGACTTGAAAAACTTAAGTGATCATAGGAATCAATCTCAAACGCTACAATAAGCAATCTAGACTTGAATCTAGACATTGCTGCTTAATTGCAATCTTTAACTATATATCCTGAACCCTACCCACTGCGCACCATGACATCAGCAGTTACCCCCAACCGTTCTACCCCAACCCCCAGCCCCATGGACGACGCTAAAAAAGGGCTGCCCGTCACTATCATTACAGGCTTCCTAGGCAGTGGAAAAACCACTCTCCTCAATCATATTCTGAGTAACCAAGACGGCATCAAAACCGCAGTTTTGGTCAACGAGTTTGGCGAAATTGGTATTGACAATGAACTGCTAATTACGACCGAGAACAGCGACGAGAATATGGTGGAACTCAGCAATGGCTGCATTTGTTGCACCATTAATAATGACCTTATGGAAGCCGTGTATCGAGTGTTGGAGCGATCGGACAAGATTGATTACTTGGTAGTAGAAACCACGGGCTTGGCTGATCCTCTGCCTGTCGCGCTGACTTTCTTGGGAACCGAACTCCGAGATTTAACTCGCCTCGATTCCATTGTCACGCTAGTCGATGCCGAAAATTACAGCGTTGATTTGTTTAACAGTGAAGCTGCATACAATCAAATCCTCTACGGCGATATTATTCTGCTCAATAAGACTGATTTGGTGGATGAGGCTGATTTAGACTCTCTTGAACTCAAGATCAGAGATATTAAGGAAGGGGCAAGAATTCTTCGTACTACGCAGTCTAAAGTGCCGCTGCCTTTGGTTCTGAGCGTGGGATTGTTTGAATCGGATAAGTACTATACTTCCGAGGAAAAGGGTCATGATGATCATGATGATCACGCCCATGATGATCACGCCCATGATCATCATGACCACCCTACTGAGAAGCCTGATGAGCACGACCATGCAGCGTTCGATCATGATCATGGACATTGTGAGCATGACCACGACCACGAGCAGCACCATCACTCCAATCATTTAGAAGTAGATGGATTCACGTCTTTGTCATTTCAGAGCGATCGCCCTCTCTCTATTAAAAAATTCCAACAATTCCTAGACCACCAACTTCCAGCTACGGTCTTTCGTGCCAAAGGCATTCTTTGGTTTGACGAAAGCCCCAAACGTCATGTCTTTCACCTTAGCGGTAAACGATTCTCGCTGGATGATACCGAGTGGACGAGTACGCCCAAAAATCAACTAGTTTTGATTGGGCAAGAACTAAATCATGAGCAGATCAAAGCTCAGCTAAATGACTGTATTTGCCTGCCCTCAACCCATCGAGGGCGTGGTTTCGGCAAATAAAGGTAACGGCTAACGATTTAAACTAACCTGCTCTAGAGGATATGCCAGAGATGCTGGGCACTTTAGAGCGGGTTGTTTGGGTAATAATCTCATAAGAATTGCTAATATAAAAAATATTTCTCTTCTTGACGACTTATATAAATAACTGTTAGTGTTAGTAAACATTTCGCAATATATTGACGCAGCCTACTAATCTATGACTTGTGTTATCGCTTTTGAATCAGATAGTTCTGCCTTGTGTGGCGATCGCTCTGAGGTATTTGTCAGGAGTCATGCATCTGCTCCCTCCCATGATTACCGATCCTCTTCACCTGTAACACTTTTCTGCGACTTCGACGGCCCTATTGTTGATGTTTCAGACCGCTACTACAGTACCTATCAACTTGGACTCGCTGAAATTCAAAGCTTCTATCAAACTGCTGGGATCTCTTTACCGATTCGCATTCTTAGTAAAGAGCAATTTTGGCAAATGAAGCAAGAGCGCACACCGGATGTAGAAATTGCTATGCGCTCTGGGCTGCAAGGTCAAGAGATTGATCATTTTTTGCAACGGGTAACCCAAATTGTTAACCAGCCAACTTTGCTGCACCAAGACCAACTCCAACCTGGCGTAAGATGGGCTTTGGCACTTCTCCAGGCACAAGGCGTTCGCTTGGTTCTTGTTACTCTGCGCTGTCAAGTCCAAGCGACTCAAATGCTGCAAAGTTATGGCTTAGCTCATATTTTTAGCGAAATTTGGGGTACGCAAGACTCAAATGCAGCTTACAGTAATCAGTCTGATCACAAAACTCAATTGTTAGGAAAAGCGATCGCCCATCTCTCTTGGACAAATCATTCACCTGCTCATGCTTGGATGCTGGGCGACACTGAAGCTGATGTTCTGGCAGGTAAAGCGATGAGCATTCCCACCATCGCCGTCAGTTGCGGTATTCGTAGCCACAATTATTTACAAAAACTTCAGCCCACGTGCATTCACACTGACCTCCTCTCAGCCGTCCACCATCTTGTGGATTCTAAGTAAACGGTCAATATTGGATGCCCTGTAGACGTTAAAAGCTTTGGTTCTTAAGTTTATTTTGCTGCGGCTGTACAACAGTCTCCACCATTTCCCACCAGCGGTTAAGCGGGTAGTAAACTGCGGGTGCCCACAAACTGCTTAAAATTGCAGAGCTTAAGGCAATTCGTTGGTGGTTTGTCCAAATCTCTCCTAATGTTCGATTCACCATTTCCGTCGAAGCAGCAGGGCTATGCCAGCTAAACTGAATCGCTGTGATAGTGGCAGCTAAAATTGCCATGCCGAAGACAATGAGGGAGATCGAGATAAAATCTTCTCTGACATAGCGCTGCTTTTGCAACCGGGCAGTCAAAAACCCTACCGCTGCCAAGCTGACGGCATGAGTTGGATTAGGGTAAGTCATACCATCTTGAATTAAACCTAGAACCAGTCCAGCGATCGCTCCTTCAAAGCCTGTCCGTTTAACGCTCCAGGCTACTACCCAGATCAGCAACCAATTAGGGCTGACTGATAGTAGCTCCATTCCAGGAAGTCGCATAGGCAAGATGAGCAAACAAATAAAGACTGAACCTACCGTTACTGCCCAGTTGATGGTTTGAAGCGTCCGGGGTTCCAACTTCGTAAAATTATTAATCAAGGACTATCACTTCCTTCCAAAGTGTCTGAAGAGGGCGGGATATCCTCAATGGGTGCAGGTAAAACAGGGATTGTTTCTACGGGAGCCATTTCTTCGATTGGGGAAGCCTCGATTGGGGCAGGCGAACTTGCTTCTGGCACCATCGGAGGACTAGCCTCAATTTCTGCCTCTGGAGGAGGCTGTGGGGATATAGAGGGTTCTGGCGGAGCGATCGCAGGCAACTCGGCTTCGGGTCGATTTTGAAACTGTTGGATGCTTTCTTGAGGAAGGTTATATTCGGTCAATTGAGTTTGAGGGGCACCCGAATCTTCCTCAAAACCGCTGGGTTTTTCAGGTGGTTGCGTCGCCTCTTCCTCTACGGCTCTAGCCTCAGCCACTTTAGGATTAGGGCTAACAATAACCCATTCTAAATGACTAATTGGTGCAGAAAGCTCGATTACAGCTTCGGGTGCTGGACTTTTGTTAAAGCTAATCGACTCTACAATCCCCACAGGCAACCCTGAGGGAAACAAGCGGCTTAGAGCAGAAGTCGTGATCACGTCGCCTTTGCGAACATCAGGGACTTTGTCAACAAAGACCATGATGACTCGATTTGCCGATTGTCCTCGAATGTAGCCCATATTACGCGATCGACTCACAGTTACGCCGACCTTGCTACTGGGATCACTAATAAGCAGAACTCGGCTGGTGTGAGGCGTTACTCCTACAACTCGTCCCACAATTCCACCAATACCTGAAACGATGAATCCGGGCTGAATGCCATCATCGCTGCCCCGACTCAGAATAATCTCTTGCCACCAATGATCCGAACTACGCCCGATCACAGGGGCAGTAACGCCTTTATCCGATCGCTTATCAACGTATTTAAGCAGCTTTTGCAATTCTCGGTTTTGGCTCTCTAGCTCTACCAACCGTTGTTCTAGCTCTCGTTCTCTCGGCGTTCCTGCCTGAGTAACTTGCGCCGAATTACGAACAAACGGCTGTGTCAGCCAACGGTAGGTTTCAAAAACAAGCGCCCCCTGAGTTTGTCGCATCAGCAAAGCGCTCCCTATTGCTAGGCTAATCAGTCCTAGCTTAACTCCATTGCGATCCCACCAACGACGTAATGCGTACATCCGAACTCTGTAAAGACTGAATATGGCCCCAAGTTATTAAAGCTCTTTTCGCCCTCAGCTAGCCGAACATTCGCTGTTAAACCAGGCACTGTTAGGTCAGGCGCTGATAGATCAGGAATAATCGGCTGTAGAGCAGTGGTCAGTCGCCTCGTTCTGTGCCCGATCGCTTAATGAAAGCGAGAAGAACGTCCGCTAAAGACCCGCTCTAGCTGCTTGAAGTTTTCAAGAACTCGCCCTGTCCCTAGCACAACACAACTTAAGGGGTCTGCCGCAACGTGAACTACAATACCCGTTTCATGACTAATTAGGGTATCAAGACCTTTCAGCAAAGCTCCGCCACCTGCCAGCATGATACCGCGATCGATAATATCGGCAGCCAATTCAGGGGGAGTCCGCTCCAAAGTCCGCTTTACGGCTTCAATAATGACTGAGAGCGGCTCAGCCATCGCTTCACGAATTTCAGGAGCCTTCACAGACACGGTACGAGGCAAGCCAGACAACAGGTGCAAACCTCTCACGTCCATCACCAGTTCGTCGTCGTCGTCGAGAGGATAGGCAGAGCCAACGAAAATTTTAATTTCTTCAGAAGTCCGTTCTCCAATGACCAGGTTATGAACCTTTTTCATGTAATGGACGATCGCCTCGCTCAACTCATCGCCAGCGACCCGCACCGACTCACTCAGCACCGTTCCCTGCAAGCTCAGCACGGCAACTTCAGTCGTACCGCCTCCAATATCAATAATCATGTTTCCGGTCGGCTCAGCAACCGGTAAGCCTGCACCAATGGCAGCGGCGACAGGTTCATCAATTAAAAAAACGTCTCTTGCCCCAGCTTGAGAAGCTGCTTCCATAACGGCCCGACGCTCAACGCCAGTTACGCCGCTTGGAATTCCGATGACAATACGAGGTGAAACTAAAGCCCGACCTTCGTGTACGCGTTGAATAAAATGCTTGAGCATTAATTCGGCGGTGTCAAAGTCTGCGATGACTCCATCTCGGAGAGGACGTAGGGCAATGACATTCCCCGGTGTTCGTCCCAACATTTTCTTGGCATCTTCTCCAACAGCCAGGGGTTCCTTTGTTTCCTGGTCGATAGCGACTACGGAAGGCTCCTGAAGCACAATGCCTTTGCCAGATACATAAACGAGCGTGTTTGCAGTACCGAGATCGATACCCATGTCACGCGATAATGAGAAGCGATTTAAGAAACCCACTAACTTTCTAAGCTCCCAGAACTAGACGGTTGATTGGAGATTGCACGATCGCCAAATACCATGGTGGATCTTATTACGTTTTTCACTCATAGTCTAGTCATTTCATCCAAAGCTTGACGGCTCCTGAATGAAATGACTGTAAAATGAAGAACAATTCAGACAGTTTTGGCGATTTTGTGCACTTCATCTGCCTAGCGCAGATATTTACCAGAAAAAATTTGAGTCGTTTTACTCTAATCCTTCTGTAGATAACTGTAGGCGCAATTTGCGATCGCTTTATCAACAGTTTGATTACAATAGCTAAATGCAGGATTTCGTACTTTTGTACTATCAAAATCCCATGGGTCTGCAAGAGGATAATTATGAGTCTTAATTCGGTAACTTTGGTTGGGCGGGTCGGAAGAGAACCTGAAGTGAAGTATTTTGAATCGGGTAGTGTGGTTTGCCGATTTACGCTTGCGGTCAAACGACGCAGGAAAGACAGCGATGAGCCAGATTGGTTTGAGTTAGAAGTATGGGGACAACCCGCCCAAATTGCTGCTGACTATGTTCGCAAAGGTAGCTTGATTGGGGTTTCAGGCGCATTAAAGTTTGACTATTGGCAAGATAAGAGTACGGGCGTTAGTCGCTCTAAGCCGTTGATTCGCGTCGATCGCCTGGATCTACTGGGTTCTAAACGCGACAATGAGGCGGGTGGAAGCAGTAGTTATGGAAATGATGAGTTTTAACGTGTAAAAGACAAAAGACACCTGAGAGGATTGTCTAGTTACTTCTCTCAGGCTTAGTTTCTTGAGCTTAGTTTCTCAGGCTTAGTTATTGTCTTCATCGTCGCGAAGATCTGCGAAGTCTTGCCGCCTGTTCTGAGGAATAGTCCAATCTTCATTTTCTCCGCCAATAATTAAGCGCTCAATGGTCACGTAATCTTTATTAAGTTGCTCCAGGGCATTGATTAGAACATCAAGGGCGATCGCATCGGAGGTGCCCATATCAAACCAACACCGTGCCCAAGTGCCGTTGTACTCAAATTCTCCAAGGTTATGCATCAATGCCATGAAGCTATTGCTGGATGCATCTTGGTCGTAATCCATGTAACTAATTTCCATGCCAGTGTCTTGAACTTGCAGGTTCTCGGCATTAAACCCGCCCAGCTTTCCTAATAGAAACAGAGAGTTAAACACCTCTTCAACGTACTGACGTTCCATCTCCGAGGGCACAGTACTGAACTCTAACCAAATCCACAGGTCAAAAAAATCACATTCGCGGAATTGTACTTGCATGTCGAAGGCTTTAGGTGAGGTATCAACGATCGCTTATTCGCATCATTGTATCTATACTTTGCGTATCTATCTGCGCTAACCCCACTGCCCGATCGGGCGATCGCCACGTCCAGCAAACAGCAGTTCAGTTTGGAAACTCTAGCGGTTCGGGCTGCGTCTCTATCTTTAACTCACGCGGTTGATGTTGCTCGATCATCCCCTTCACGCTCTCCATGCCAATGATGCTGGGCATCCCATTCCCAGTATTTGTAGTGGGCACAAATACCATCGTTGATTTACCTTCCATACACATTTCGTAAAGCATATTCATCGATCGAAGCTGCAACGCTACTGGGTCATTGGCATATTTGTGAGAAGCTCGAACGATCGCATCTGCCGCCAGTTCCTCTGCCTGTGCCAGAAGCAATCTGGCTCTTTTTTCCCTTTCTGCTGCGGGTTCTCTAGCGATCGCATCTTCCAGTTCTTTTGACACAATCACGTCTTTAATTTCCACCGTAACAATCAACAAACCCCACTGCGTAACCAGTTCCGAGGTATGTTCCCTAACAATGTCACCAATTTTATCGCGCTCTGATAAAAGTTCGTCTAGCTGTGATTTTCCAACCATGTCGCGGATGGCAGACCGAACAGAGAGTTGAGTCGCCCGGTGGTAATCATCAACGTTCAAAACCGAGGCTTTGACATCATTGACCTTGTAAAACACGATCGCATCCACTTCCACTGGAATATTATCTTTTGTCAACCCTTTTTGCAGGGGCACCGTATAAGTGATGATGCGCGTATCAACCACACGTTTCACACTCTGCAAAAACGGCACTAAGAGATACAAGCCTGGTCTAGTTACTTTTGTAAACCGACCCAGCGTAAAGACAACATGGCGATCCCACTCATTGCAAATTTTGAAGGACATTAAAAAGAGGATGAGAGCGATTCCGGCATAAGCGTAAATCATTGCAGCGACTTCATAAGCTATCAGGCTTTCATGAGGTGAGCTTTCCCACAAATTAACCTATAGTTCGTTCTCGCCCGAATCGTATCATGCGAGACGGAGAATTTATATAACTTAAAACTATTGCCCTAAAGTTTACTATCGTGTCCCAGCCCGATCGCCTCGCCAATATTTTCTAACCCCTGTTCTTCTATCTTTTGAACTAACCCTTTCAAAACTCGCTGTACCATTCCTGGCCCTTCGTAAATCCAGCCTGTATAAACCTGTAATAAACTGGCTCCAGCCGTAATCTTTTCCCAAGCATCATCCGCTGTAAAAATGCCGCCCACTCCAATAATCGGTAGGGTGCCTCTGGTTTGCTGGTAGATGAACCGAATTACCTCCGTCGATCGCTCTCGTAAGGGTGCGCCGCTGATGCCGCCTGCTTCTTCGCTGACTCGATTGCCAGTCGTCGTAATGATCTGCGTTTTAAGATGATCTCGGCGGATCGTTGTGTTGGTGGCAATGATACCTGCGAGTCGATGACTTTGTGCCAATTCAATGACAGCGGCGATCGCCTCCCACTCCAAATCAGGCGCTATTTTCACAAACAAGGGCTTTTGGGCAGAGTTTTCTTGCTGAAGCGTCGACAAAATCGGTTCAAGCTGCTCTGTCGATTGGAGCGATCGCAACCCTGGCGTATTAGGAGAAGACACGTTCACTACAAAATAATCACCTAAGTTCTTTAGCAGTTGAAAGCTGCCTAAGTAGTCTGCCGCTGAATCCTCTAGGGCAGTTACTTTAGACTTTCCTAAATTAATGCCAATTGGAATGCTAATCGGGTGAGCGATCGCCCCCTTACTTTTTAATCGCTCTGCCAAACTTTCTAACCGCTCTGCTAAAGCCGCCGCCCCCAAATTATTAAACCCCATCCGGTTCAAAGCCGCTTCATCTAACGGTAACCGGAACATCCGAGGCTTAGAATTACCAGGCTGCGCGTGGAAGGTGACTGTGCCGAGTTCGGCAAAACCAAAGCCGAAGTCTTGCCAAACATTGGCGGCAACTCCGTCCTTATCAAACCCTGCCGCAATGCCAAGAGGGTTAGGGAACTTGATCCCCCATTGAGATTGCTCTAGGCTCGGATGCTCAAAGCAGCAGGTTCGTTTAATTTGTTGGCGTAAAAGGTTCAGCGGGGGGCGATCGCGGTATTGATCAAGCCAGCCCAAAAACTGAAGGCTTTGATGATGAGCTTGCTCAGGGTCTATCTTCAAACCTTGAAATAAAAGCGGACGAACCCCAGATTTATAAATATCCAATGCACTCACCCCAAGGGCTTACAGCTTAAAAGATAGCACTCTCCCTTCCAAGGGCACTCTAGGAAAACCAAGGGGCGCTACGACAAAAGTTCGAGTTTCAAGCTTCTTAAGAGAAGCATTTTTTCAGCATTAGCACAGGAAATTCTGATAGGTTGGCATGGGTTCGCAAAGAGAATCAGTAAGCTATAACAAACAACTCGTCGCCTTAGAACTTGCGCTTCAAGATCTAAGGGAAGAGGAGACTGAAGAGGGATTGATTCGAGTTACTTTAGAGTATCTCAAATCAGATCTACAATATGCTGTGGCTTGGCTCGGTCGGTACGATCGCAGCAGTCATCAGTTGGTGGGCAAAGGTGGCAATTGTTCAACCGGAGGAGATCCAAGCTTCTTTAAACAACGATTTACAGTAGCGCCAGGCAACTTACTAGAGCAAGTGCTTGCACAGCAACACCCCCTAGGAATTCCTAACTTACAAGAAGAATCCAGAGGCGGCGAGTGGAGTATTGCGGCTCGCAAGTTCAATATTCAAGGAACGGTGTTTTTCCCAATTCGTTATAAAAACACTTGTCTTGGGATAGTTTTGCTAGGTTCGGCGCTGTGGGGCACTTCTCCCCATGCTGAGGAAAAAACTCGCCTATCGATGATTTTGGGAGAGTTGGCAAAGTCACTTTATTTATTAGAGGCAGACCAGCAGCGGCAACAACTTAAGCGCCTTGACGAACCATTACTTAACCTTTTGCCTAAACTGCGATCGCTTCCCAATCTTCAAAGACAGCTTGAAGCCATTGTGGATGAAACCCATCGCTTCATGATGCCTCATCGCACCAGCATTTACTGGTACGAACCTAAAGGACGCTATTTTTGGAAGCGATTGGGCAATCGAGGCATTGGCTTTATGGCGAGAGAAGGAAAGCCGTCAGAAGAGATTTCAGTCCAGGAAGTCACTAGCTTTTACTATGCAATGGGCGCTGATCAATTAGTCTCGATAGAAGATGCAGCGAATTTATTGCAGGCAAATCAGACAGGACGACTGACGCAGATGATTCAGGCGCGATCGCTCATTGCGGCTCCCATCATCTACCAAGGAGAACTGCTAGGCTTTTTGTCGGTGGAAGGTAATAAAGTCCAAACTTGGACAGAGGAAGAAAAAAACTTTGTGCGAGGGGCTGCTCATTTGGTTGGACTGACTGCCCCGTTAGATCAAACAGAAAAGGCAATTCAACAAGTAAAGCTCGACCAAGGCTTGACGACTGAAGTGTCACGCGCGCTTCACAGTGAGGAAGACTGGCAAAGTAGCCTCAAAAAATGCACAGAACAACTCTGCCAGAGATTTAAGATAGAACGGTTTTTGGTATTGCTTTACAACAAAGACCTAAAAAAGTTTGAGATTGTTTATCAAAACCAACTTCCTGGCAAACGTCGCCCCTTGCCCACTGTTTTAGAGAGGCTTGCTCCGGTCGATTGGCAAATGTTGGAGCGAAGTTTAGAGGCGATCGCCATTGAGAACTTAGATGATGATCTAAAGCTAGTAGCATGGCGCAAAACGTTTTTAGACCTGGGAATGCGATCGTTGCTCGTTTGTAATACATCAGTGGGTAAACCCCCAGAGGGATTGATTGTCATTGGAGATGATGCAACGCGGAGTTGGAGCCATGTTGAGCGGGAGCTATTCCAAACTGTTAGCCAACAAGTGGGTTTATTAACCCATCAAATTCAGCTTCAACGACAAACCGATCAACTGCAAAAAAATTATCAAGCCGTCCAATGGGGACTCACGACCCTACGGCAAACTCAGGATTTGGAGCGTCTAGAGCAAGTTGCGACTCAGCAAATTGCTAAAATTCTGCAAGCCCCATTGGTTGCGCTTTTAACTTGGCAACCCGGTCGAACTTCGGCTCGCGTCGTTGCGCCTGTCGTTAATCAGCAGCAACAGTTTGGTTTAATCGCCGATCTTTTGATTCCGACCCAAACAGATAGCTTGATCCAAGCTGCGCTACAAGCCGACGGGCTGATATCGCTGGGTCATGATGAAATTTCACCCGAAACTCGCTATTGGTTGAGCGGTTCTGAAATTGGTCAGGTTTTAGCGCTGGCGCTCCGGACTGACCCTGACCATGAGCCAACTGGAATAATTCTGGTAGGCGATCGCCAGAACCGCACTTGGACAGACAATCAGATGAATGTCCTAGGCATTTTGGCAAGCCAGTTGGCATGGTGTCGGCGTAACCTAGGCTTGACCTCAAGTCTAGTGGTTCAAAAAGAAACCCTAGAACAGCTTAACTGGTACAAACAACGCCGCCTAGAAGAGGTTTACCGTATTCTCGGCATGGGCATCCGGCGGCTGAACGAACTGCCCAGCCAGCCAGATACAGCCTCAAATCTGCGCTACCCCCAAATCCTCCGCTACCTTGGCAGCACGCTTTCAGCTATGGCTCCGTTGCTAAAGCATGAGCAGTGGCAGTTCCACGAGCATGATGCATCAATTTCTCTAGCCAGTCTGTTAAAGCAAGCGCTAGAGAGAGTTGATGTCCTCTTTAAGCAGCGTCAGCTTTGGCTACAAGTCCATAACGAGGCAAATCTTAACCTCAATGGCGACATCGCCAAAATTGAATTCATTTTTCACGAAATCTTAGTTCTTGCCTGTGCGCGTTCTCCAGTGGGCGGGCGCTTAGACATTTGGTGTCGTCAGAAGGATGCAAATTTTCTAGATTTGTCTGTGACTGACCAAGGTCGATTAGAACCCCAGTTATTAGAGGCATTGCAAGCTGGACGTTCAACCGATTTGCTGTTGCCCTCTTTGTTGGATCAGCTGCCAGGATTGCACCTTACTATCTGCCAGGGTTTAATGCAGCGGATTGGCGGTGAATTCAACCTATCTACGATGGAAGACAATCGTAGTCTGAGTACCCTTGTCATTCCCCTAAACTCTCGGATGTCAATGGTAAAGTTTACTGAGATTCAAACCTAGAATGTAGGATACTCCTATGCTGGCTGGCTACGGCTTAGCTGGCTTGCTAGGTTTAGCTTGTTGAAAGAAAACCTTGTAGACTTCGTGAGCAATGGGGATCGCTGCCACGCCACCGTATCCGCCATTTTCGACAACAACGGCGATCGCCATCTGAGGCTTGTCATAGGGGGCGTATCCTACATACATGGCGTTCGGTTCGCGTCCAGTCCCAACCTCAGATGTGCCTGTTTTACCGGCTGTCAAAGGAATAGAGCCATCGTTGAGGCTTTGTCCTGTACCTTTCTGCACCACAGCAAGCAAGCCTTGTTGAATCGCTTTAAGGGTGCCAGGAGATAGACCTGTAGCCACTCGCTGGTTGATAGCAGATTTATTTTTACTCATTAATAAATGAGGTTGAACCAGCCAACCCTGATTAGCGATCGCTGCCGTCATCACTGCCAATTCTAGGGGCGTTGCTTGCGCCAATCCCTGCCCAATTGACATGCTGACTGTATCGCCGCCATACCAGGGTTCACCGTAGATCTTTTCTTTAGTGGCAGGAGTGGGAAGGCTGCCGCGTGTCTCTCCTTCTAACCCCAGGTGGGTTGAGCCAATGCCTAGCTTTTTGCCCCATTTTGAGATGGCTTCAGGACCCGTTTTCAACCCTACTTGATAGAAAAAGGTATTACTGCTAAACGCAAAGGCATCTAGGAAGCCAATCACGCCATAGCCCGAATTACTATGTTCCCAAAACTTAGTATCACCCATGCTAATGAAGGCAGAAGTCATGAGAGTTGAGTCAGGGGAGAAGTTTCCCGATTCCATGCCCGCTGCTGCCGTGACAATCTTAAAGGTGCTTCCAGGTGGATACCCTTGAAGAGCACGATTGAGAAACGGCTGATCGCCAGACTGGAGACGCTGCCAATCTCGATCGGAAACCCGTCGCGTAAATGCACCCGGATCAAAAGTTGGTGCACTCGCCATGACCAAAACTTCACCCGTATTAACATCCATCGCCACTACGGCTCCTCGTCTGCCGTTGAGCGCCTTTTCGGCTGCCTGCTGCATGTCCATATTCAGGGTGAGCTTCACATCGCGACCGCCCACCGCAGGTTCAATGCCCAGTAACCTGGTTTCTTTGTCGCGGGCATCAACCTCGACCATCCGTTTGCCCCATTTACCCTCCAACTCGGCATTGGCTAAACGCTCGACTCCCATTTGCCCCACGATCATCCCGTTAGGATAGCTAGGGTGGGCTTTTATATCGGCTTCCGATGCTTCGCCGATGTAGCCTAAAACATGGGCTGCCAATCCGCCATTGGTGTAAGAACGGGTTGAACCCACAAAAACTTCTACTCCGGGAAGCTGCTCCTCTTGCTCTGCCAAAGAAACGATCGCCGTTGGGCTAATTTGCTGACTGATGCGAACGGGCAAAACAGAGTTGTAGCCGCCTTTCTGCTCTTGGATATGCTCAATAATTTCTTTCGCTGAAATGCCTAAAATCGGGCTGAGTTTAACTGCGCTTTGCTGCCACTGTTCAGGACTTTGTTGCCGGGGCCAGAGATAGACCCCATGGGAAATCCGGTTGCTGGCTAAGAGTTTGCCATTGCGATCGCGGATGTTGCCCCGGTCGGCAGGGAGAGGCATGGGGCGAATGCGATTTTGTTCGGCAAGTTGAGCGTTGCTTTTGCCTTGAATAAGCTGAAGTTGCCCCAGCCGAAAGACACAAACTCCCATGAAGAGTGTGATGCCCCCCATAAGAAATGCCGATCGCCAGACAATACTCTCTCGACCCCGCGATCGTTTGACAAGAGATGTAGTGAAACGCTTGTTAGAAAAACGAGGAAGACTACTAGCCATGCACAATACCCTGACACATCTCTGAGGCTTAACAAATACTCTAACGTTGTGATGCTGATAGGTTTCCCACAAAAACGCCTGCATTCAATGCTCTTAACCTAACGCGTTGTCCCTGGCTATGAGTCTTGGATAAACTTCCTACCACTAGACTTCCTAACATTAGCGGGTTCGTCCATTCAGTTTGATACTCCACAATATCTTTATCAAATCTGTATAAGAACAGATTGCGCTAATGAATTAGATCGTTAAAGCGTCGCGATAGGGGAGAATAGGACAGAAATAATCGGCTGTGCTCCTCGAAACCTCCCTATGGATACGAATATCAAAGTCATTCAACCCGCTGGTGTACTAGATGGAAACCAGACTCATCAACTTCGAGGAGAACTGAACGACGTGGTTGGGACTGGGGCAAGGCTAATCTTGGTAGATCTGACCAACGTCACGTTTATGGACAGTTCTGGGCTGGCGGCATTAGTGACTGCTTTTAAGACCGTTCGTTCTGCTGGTGGTAAGCTTTGTGTTTGCTCAGTCAATCAACAGGTCAGGATGCTATTTGAACTGACTAGCATGGATCGGGTCTTTGAAATTTTTGCAGACCAGGAACACTTTATCAAAACGCTCACTTCAGAAGTATAAGCGGATTAATTAAAGTTGACCCGCAGTAGAGACAAATCGTCGTCGAATGTCTCAATGCCACTCATTTGTTGGATGGTTGTCAGAATTTCGTCCAAGTTGACGGTTGTTTCTAGCTCAACTAATGTTTTAGTAAACTCCTTCAGTCCCCAAGACTGATGCTTCGGTTGGCTAATATCATAAACGCCATCACTAAAAATATAGAGTGTGCTGTTTTTGGGAATAGTTTGACGATCGCTAACAAATGTTGCCTCAGTTAACATCCCAATAGGAAAGTTGGGCGTTTTGAGTTGATCAACCTCCATCAGCCCGTCAGAGGTTTGAAATCTCAAAATAGCAGGTGGATGTCCAGCACTCGCATAGGTCAGCTGACGCTTGATTTGGTTGTAAACGCCATACCAAATCGTAAAATATTTATCGTTTTGTTGGCTCATTTGAAATGATTCATTCAATGCCCTTAAAACATCATGAGGTTGATAAAAATTCACATCGGGTAAAGACTGTAACCTCAAAATATTGAGAATTAAGCTAGAGGGCAGCGCCGCGCCTAAGCCATGTCCCGAAACATCTAGTAGATACATGACTAAGTAATCTGGATCAAGCCAAAAATAATCGAAGCAATCGCCGCCCAGTTGGCGTGAAGGAATAAATCGAGCGTCGATGCTAACTGAACCTTGCAAAGGCTTGGGGAGGAGCGATCGCATATAGGTGGCTGCCTCGGTTAGCTCTGCTTCTAACAATTGCTTTTGACTTTGTAAGTCTTGGCTTAACTGCTGCAACCGTAATCCTGCCCGAACTCGTGCCTGCAACTCTCCAATATTAATAGGCTTGGAAAGAAAATCATCTGCGCCTGTATCTAACCCTTGAATGCGATCGGCAACGCCTCCACGCGCTGTTAGCAAAATAAAGAACGTCGTAGACAAGTCAGGATTAGCTCTAACTTGGCGACAGACTTCTAAGCCATCAACAATGGGCATAATCCAATCACAAATGATCATGGCAGGCTGGAGACGTTGAGCATGCTCAATGCCTTCCTGTCCATTGATTGCTAGAACTACTTCGTGCCCCTGATTTTGTAACGCTTTCTTAATTAAAAGTCGAATTACGGAGTCATCATCAATAACCAAAATCTTTGACATAAAAAATGATTTACTTTAACTAGTTTTTAACGTTTATATAGGTGAAATAGATAGGTTAGTATGAAAGATGGAACGCAGCAATTTTGGATATTTTTAAATAGGTAAAGATGCGGATGCTTCTTATCCATGAATCCTTTGTAGAAAATTATTAATTCCTTTAATTCATTTGGAAGCTTAAAATGAAATTGCGAAATGTAATTTCGGCAGACTTCTGCCCCTTAGACCCCCCAAAAAGAGTAAAAATTCTAGTTCGGACTGATCTGAGCCTATTGGCTCAAGTTTTGGATTGGTTTGATCAATTTAAACACCCTACTTTACCCCACACTGTCTGGTTACAGTGTCAATTAGCTCTGGCAGAAGGATTCACTAATGCGGTGCGCCATGCGCATCAGGGTAAACCCCTAGAGGTGCCGATTGAGATTGAGGTCAGTACTCGCAGTCAGGCGATCGAAATTCGGATTTGGGATCAGGGTTCGGGCTTTGATTTGGAACGTTCCCTCAATGCTGTGCCCGCATTTATGGATTTGCTGGCAGAGGGCGGACGAGGGCTAAAGATTATCGAAAAAACTTCTGATGTGTTTAGCTACACTCGGACTGCTGATCATCGGAATTGCTTGCTAATTATTAGAAATTATCCGCCTCAAGCTTGAAACCTTGTCAAAGTAGACTTAGCTTCGTCATTGACACATCCTTAATCATTCCCCAAATAGCCAGGAAAAAACGATGCTGCCTAAGATCAAGCTGAGCCAAAAGGGTAAATGGAAGGAACTCCATAGGTGTAGGGGGAGGATGATCGAGACTTGGGCTAACCAGAGGCTAAGGAAGAGACAGGCGATGAAGATGAAGGGCATGGCTTAGCTCAGTGGTTTTTTGACTTGAACGGCTTGAAGACTGCCCCCTGCGTAAAGCGTGCGCACTGCTTCGCAGATACCGCTAGGGTGGCTCCCTACGAAACCTGTCTGATGCAAAAGCTCAAGGAGATTGGTTCGCAGCAACTGCCAGGAAGTTTCAGTTTCAAACAGTAACAGAAATAGATAAAGCCCCGGAACGAATAAGGGATTGGTAGGAGCATGGAAATCTACAAAGGTAAATGTTCCCCCTGGCTTTAGCACCCGATGCACTTCTTGTAAAATTTGCCGAAGCTGATCGGGCTTCATCTCATGGAGGGCAGCACTCGTATGAACCAGGTCGAATTGCTTGTCTGAAAAGGGCATTGCCTCAGCCCAGCCTTCTACATAGGTGGCGCTTGGTACGTTGTGCTGCGCTCGTTGAATGGAGCGAGGGGAGGCATCCAAACCTGTGACATGGGAGAAGCGATCGACCAGATATGCAGTTGCTTGACCACTCCCGCAGCAAAGGTCGAGAACCTGCATGTTAGGTGTAATGAGAATATCTTGGAGCGCAAGCTGGCGGAAGTTTGCTTCACCGCCAACTGTAAGGGCGGCAAGGCGGCTGATCCCATCGTATAGCTATTGGTAGCGGTAGCTCCAGTCTCTAAGAATTGTTGCCATGGGTGCGCTGTAACCTTCTCTCTTTAGCAGACCTCTTCGTTTTAACTCAAAAAAGTGATGCTTAAATGCTGCTATTGTTTCAGCCAATTCCATTTGGCTCAATTGTCCACCGCCTGCTACAGGCAAATATTGTCGTCAGTCAAAGGCATTTTGGATGAGTTGAACAGCAATTTTGACTTCCTGTTCGGCTTGCTTTAGCCCCACCGGGGTTGCCGGAAAGTTGAGGCTCAGGCGCTGTTGGTGCGATCGTAGTCTAAGGCTGTCCGAACGAGGCGGCAAGATCCCCCTAATGCTTAGCTTTTGCCCTCGTTCGATTTGAAAGCCCATTTGCGCCATCTTTAGCCGTTGATTAACCTAAATTATAGGGTTATCAATGACAGTGTTCTGAGAGACGTTATTGATTGCAGCTTTTAGCGGTTGATTCAGCATTTCATCTGGCTTTGGCAACTGACGGTAGACAGGGCGGCGCTCAGTCTTTAATCTAGTAAGAACTGGGGCGAACTCTACGACATAACCGCAAGGGGTCGCCTTTTATAGACTTTCTCTAGGCTTTTCAGCGTAAGTGCTACCAGGCTAGCGAAAATAAGATGCCGTTATTGTTAAAATCAGTTACATATATTAAAGGAAACGGTGACCACAATGGGGCGAGTCGGAGTCTTACTACTTAATCTGGGCGGACCGGAGCAGCTAGAGGATGTCCGTCCTTTCCTGTTCAACTTGTTTTCTGACCCAGAAATCATTCGGTTGCCCTTCACCTGGCTGCAAAAGCCCTTAGCTTGGCTAATTTCGAGCAGTCGGGCAAAAAAGTCGCAAGAGAACTACAAGCTGATTGGCGGCGGTTCGCCCTTACTGCGGATCACTCAAGAGCAAGGGCAAGCGCTCCAGGCTTCGTTACAGCAGAAGGGACAAGATGCCCAGATTTATGTGGGGATGCGCTACTGGCACCCATTTACTGAGGAGGCGATCGCCCGCATCAAGCGCGATAAGGTCACTCGGCTAGTCATTTTGCCCCTCTATCCGCAGTTTTCTATCAGTACAAGTGGTTCAAGCTTTCGTTTATTAGCAAAGATTTGGCAAGAAGATTCGGCTTTACAACAACAGGTTGACTATACGGTTATTCCCTCCTGGTATAAGCGCCCTGGTTATCTGAGAGCCATGGCAGACTTAATTTCACAGCAGCTAGATCAATTTTCTGAGCCTGATCAGGTACATATCTTTTTCAGTGCTCATGGCGTGCCGCTTAGCTATGTTGAAGAAGCAGGCGATCCGTATCAAAAAGAGATTGAAGATTGCACTGATCTGATTATGCAAGCGCTCGATCGCCCCAATCCTCATACCCTGGCTTATCAAAGTCGGGTAGGGCCTGTGGAATGGTTGAAGCCTTATACTGAAGAGTCAATCGAAGCCTTAGCCGAGCAGGGCGTTAATAACTTGCTGGTTGTGCCCGTCAGCTTTGTTTCCGAGCATATTGAAACGCTTCAGGAAATTGATATGGAGTATCGAGAAGTAGCAGAACAGGCTGGTATTCATAACTTTAAGCGGGTTCCGGCATTGAACACACATCCCATTTTTATTAATGATTTGGCAGATATGGTTGTCAGTGCTATTAACACACCCAGCCTCAAGCTAGATGAAGTGCCGCAGATGATGAAACAAGTCAAGATGTATCCCCAAGAGCGATCGTCAGGATGGGGCATGACCACGGTCGCCGAAGTTTGGAATGGACGACTAGCAATGTTGGGCTTTATCGCCCTAATTGTTGAGTTGGTGAGTGGGCATGGGCCCTTACACTCGATTGGGCTACTGTAGGTTTCTGCCCTGACTTCTAGTTCGGCAGCAGCGGTAGTAGCAAGGTTACAAAATAGTAGACCAAGGGTGCAGTAAACACATAGCTGTCTGCCCGGTCTAGAATGCCTCCATGACCGGGGATGAGTTGCCCAGAGTCTTTAACTCCAGCATCGCGTTTCATCATTGATTCAGTCAAATCGCCCAATAAGCTAGCGATACCAATTAATAGTCCTAATGCCATGCCGCTAAGTGGAGCACCTGCCCACCCTAGTTGCCAAGCTCCAATGGTGGCAACAACAACGCTTCCCATGACCCCAAATACGGCTCCCTCTACAGTTTTCTTCGGGCTAATGTCTGTGAGACGGGTACGACCAAATAATTTGCCAAAGACATAAGCGCCAATATCGGCTGCCCAAATGCAAAAGAATGCCAGTAGGGTGATGGTTAATCCTTGGGGTAGCTCTTGGAGGGTAGGGAGTGGAAAGGGAGGAAGATACCCGCCCAGCGGCAAATTGCCAAACGCGCCCAGCGATCGCAGCCTGACCCAATAGCTTGGTAAATAACCGCCATAGAACAACCCCAGAATAGAGGCAGAAATATCAGCAATACTGGCAAACTTGGGTTGAAACAGAAGATAGAAGCAAATAAAAGTGCCTGCAACTGGCATAACGGCATCTGCCAAGGTGGGAGAAAGCGTCGAAATGACGAGTAGAGCTTGGCTGACGACTAGAGTTGTTTTTCCAGCAGGAACCATGCCCTTGGCTCGGACAAGCTGAAAATACTCAAGTTGCCCTAGGTAGACAATAACTGCAAAACAAAGCGTGAAATACCAGCCACCCAGGAGAATCATCCCCAGAGCAAGGGCGATCGCAACAACGGCACTGAGGATACGAGGCAAGGGCATAATGTTCAGGTGTGGGCAATTTGGATCTAGGGATTGCAATGCAATTTACTTTCAAGCCCAGAGACCTTAAGCCCAGATTAAGAATAACTTTGGCATATCTTGACGCTTTTATCGTAACGAGGTTCAGAAGTTTTGTCTTAAGGAGGAGAGAGGCTTAGATCACTTTTTCTCCACTGAGCACAAAAGTAGGATCAACGGCAGCAAAAACTTGGTGATTCCCTCGAGTTTCCAGACGGTTGACGGCAGACTGTACAACTTCAATATTTCGAGCTTGCAATGTCGCCAACCCTTCGGAAATAGCGTACAGATTTTCAAAATTCATTGCGGTTGCTACAATGCGCCCACCGGGTTGCAGCCGTTGCCAAGCGGCTTGCAAAATCACTTTGAGCGATCGCCCTCCTTCAATACAAACGCAGTCGGGAGATCCTTGCAACTGCTCCAGGCATTCAGGGGCAATACCTTCGATAATCTCTACGTTTGTGACTTGAAAGCGATCGCAGTTCCGCCGAATCAAACTCGCGACTTCTTCATCTCGTTCAACAGCAACAATGCGTCCTTGGGGACAGAGCAACCCAGCCTCTACACTAATTGTCCCGGTGCCTGCTCCAATATCCCATAGCACCGATTGAGGCTGAAGACGTAAATGGGAGAGAATCAGCAACCGAATTTCTCGTTTACTCAGGGGGATTCCTGGTAATTCCTCAAATAAATGATCGGGAATACCAGGGCTAACAGAGTTCCAAAGGGGCGATGGCATGGGCAGTAACAGGGGAAGGAAGAACGGGGCGATCGCGGTAAAAAATTGTATGTAGAACGGTTTTGAGGACAGCGAAATTTTGTGCTTTCCCCTATTGTCCCTTGATGAAATTCTTTTGTCTGCTAGTTCACAGTGTGCTAGTTCACAGCTTGCTAGTTCACAGCCTGCTAGTGCAAGAAATGGCGCACTCCTGTTAAAACCATAACCAGCCCTAACTCATTGGCAGCTTTGATGGAATCTTGATCTCGCAAGCTTCCCCCAGGCTGAACGATCGCCTCAATTCCGGCTGCTGCTGCTGTTTTAACCGAATCATCAAAGGGAAAAAACCCATCGCTGGCTAGGGTAGCGCCCTTCGCTTTTTCGCCTGCTTGCTCTAGGGCAATTTTTGCCGAGCCGACTCGATTCATTTGTCCGGCACCAACACCCAAGGTGGCGCGATCGCGGGTGACAACAATGGCGTTGGACTTCACATGCCGACACACTCTCCAGGCAAACAGCAGTTCTTCTAGTTGCGCCGGAGTCGGCTGGCGATCGGTGACAATTTGCCATTGCGTTGCATCAGCAGCGGCATCATCTACCCTTTGCACCAAGAAACCGCCTGCAATCTGCTTGACCATTTGTCGAGTGCCCGTTACCAAATCGGGGAGAACCAAAATCCTTAAGTTAGCTTTGGCGCTAAGGATCTGAGCAGCCTCAGGATCGCAGCCAGGAGCCACAACGCATTCTAAAAAAGTTTTAGTCAAGGCAGTTGCGGTGGCAGCATCGATCGGGCGGTTGAGGGCAACGATGCCGCCAAAGGCTGAGGTTGAGTCAGCATTGAAAGCTTTTTCGTAGGCTTCTACTAAGCGACTGCCCAATGCCACGCCGCAGGGATTGGTGTGCTTGATAATGACTGCCGCAGCCTGTTGGTTGGGGAACTCAGTAACAATTTGCCGAGCGGCTTCTAGATCAATCAAATTGTTATAGCTGAGTTCTTTGCCTTGAAGCTTTTGGGCAGATGTCCAGCCTGTAGCGGATGTCCCTGTTTGATACCAAGCAGCAGGCTGATGAGGGTTTTCACCGTAGCGGAGGGACTGAATTTGTGTGCCGGAAAGACTGAACTGGTGGGGAATGTGGTTGGGATCGAGGGAGCCGACAGAGTGCTGAATCAGGTAGGTGGCGATCGCCCGATCGTAGCTAGCAGTATGCTCAAACGCCAACAGAGCGCAGGCTTGCCGAAAGGCTAGGGCTGTGTCTCCATGCTGCCTCAATTCTGAGAGGTATTCGTCGTACTGATGGGGGTTGCAGAGAACTGTGAGATGGGAAAAATTCTTTGCTGCTGCTCGCAGCATGGCTGGGCCACCAATATCAATTTGCTCGATCGCCTCTTCTAAGGACACATCAGGCTTAGCGATGGTTTGCTCAAACGGGTAGAGGTTAACAACGACAAGGGCGATCGGGCGAATCTGGTTAGCTTCTAGCTCTGCTAAATCTTCGGGGAGGCTTTGCCGTGCCAAAATGCCGCCATGAATTTTGGGATGGAGCGTTTTGACCCGTCCGCCTAAAATTTCGGGCGACCCAGTGTAATCTGAAACTTTAGTAACCGGAATGCCCGCCTGCTTCAGCGTTTGAGCCGTGCCGCCGCTACTCACAATGTCAAACCCAAATTCTTCAACCAGGGTACGCGCTAATTCTACTAATCCAGTTTTGTCAGAGGTACTTAGTAACGCCAAACGTGCCATACTCACAACCCTCTTTCATGCAATCTATTCAGAATAGAGTAGATTGCGCTTCAGTCAAACTCAGGTGCCCACAGATCAGCGATCGCGCCCTTGTGCAACTCCTCTATTTAAACAACTTTACAGAAATCTTGCTTAATATACTGAAGGCGAACTCAAAGCTAAAAACGTGCCTCTCCAATCTTTATCTATTCCTTCTCAAACAAAACCTGCTAAAGGCTTGCTAGTCGTTCTCCACGGCTGGGGCGCAAATGCTCAAGATGTTGCATCTTTTGCTCCTTATATGGCGCTTCCTGACTATGACATGGCATTTCCTAGCGCACCGTTTCCCCATCCCTATTCCGAGGATGGGCGAGCGTGGTACAACTTTCCCGAAGCTTACAGCTTTCAGAGCAGCACTGATTTTGGAAATCAGCCCCAGTTGAAGGAAAGTCGGCGGCAGTTGGTGGAATGGCTGCGATCGCTCGAATCCACCACGGGCGTTGCCCTGGAACAAACCGTCTTGGCAGGCTTTTCCCAAGGGGGCGCAATGACGTTAGACGTAGGCTTGCACCTGCCGCTAAAAGCCCTGATTGTTCTCAGTGGCTATCTCCATGCCCCGATCGCCCCTCGCCCTTTGACTGCCCCGCCCGTTTTAATGGTGCATGGTCGGCAGGATACCGTTGTGCCGTTGGCGGCGGCGGTACAAGCGCGAGAACAATTGCAGACAATGGGAGTATCTGTGAAATACGAAGTGCTGGATATGGGGCACGAAATTCAACTTTCTGTGCTGAAGTTGATGAAAAGTTTTATCGCAGAAACGCTGTTATAGGCTGCTGAATGAGAAAACAGCAGTAGGATGGGTGAAGCTGAGGTTGAATCAGTGTTTTTGGGTCGTCATGAAGGGGGAACAGATGAAAACCTTAAATTTTACAGAGCAAGATGTTGATCGGATGACGGATGTTGAGGTTGCTAATTTGGCAAAGCGACTAGAGCAAGACGATTACAAAACGGCGTTTGAGGGGCTGGAGGATTGGCACTTACTGCGGGCGATCGCCTTTCGCCGCCCTGAAATGGTCGAGCCTTATCTGTTTTTGTTAGATATGGAAGCCTATGACGAAGCCTAGATGCAAGTAAAGCGTCATCATGCTTCAGGGCAAGCGCATTTTAATTGGAATTGGCGGCGGCATTGCTGCCTATAAAGTTTGTGAAGTGGTTTCTACCCTGGCAAAAATGGGGGCAGAGGTGCGCGTTATTTTAACCGCTAGTGCCCAACAGTTTGTCATGCCGCTAACATTTGCGACGCTGAGCCGTCATCCAGCCTACACCGACGAAAACTTCTGGCAACCCACCCATCCTCGTCCCTTACACATTGAGCTAGGAGAATGGGCAGAAGTTTTTTTGATTGCGCCGTTGACAGCAAATACGTTGGGAAAACTGGCATATGGATTGGCGGATAATTTATTAACCAATACGGTTTTGGCTTCGGTTTGCCCAATCTTGCTGGCTCCAGCAATGAATACTGATATGTGGGAACAGCAGGCAGTTCAGCGCAACTGGCAGTTGGTGCAGGCAGATCTTCGCTATCATGCTCTGGCTCCGGGTAGCGGTCTGTTGGCGTGCGATCGCGTGGGGACAGGACGAATGGCGGAGCCCCATGAAATTTTGGCGCACCTGGAATCTTTGTTACAGAGTCCCCAGCGAGATTTGACAGGTCAGCGCGTGTTAATCAGTGCAGGGGGAACTCGTGAATACCTTGATCCTGTTCGATTTATCGGTAATCCTTCAACGGGCAAAATGGGAATTGCTTTGGCGCGGGCGGCATTGCATCGTGGCGCAGAGGTAACGCTGGTTCATGCGCCCATGGCAGATTTGCCCCAAGGTGTGCGCTGGGTGCCAGTGGAAGGTGCGGCAGAAATGCAGAAAGCCATGATGGCTCATTTCTCAGAAGCCGATTGGATTGTGATGGCAGCGGCGGTGGCTGATGTGCGTCCGGCAACCTACAGCCCGATCAAGCTAGCGAAACGATCGCTCCCCTCACAGCTAGACCTCGCCCCCGTGCCAGACATTGTGGCAGAACTGAGCAGTTTAAAGCAGCCTCATCAGAGGCTAATTGGCTTTGCGGCGCAAACGGGCGATATTTTAGCGCCTGCATTAGACAAGCTTCACCGTAAAGGATTAGATGCGATCGTGGCTAATCCTATTGACCAACCAAACAGTGGTTTTGGCAGCGATCGCAATCAGGCAATTTTTTTAGATCGTCAAGGCAAACAAGTGTCGATTGCACCTTGCGGCAAGTTAGAAATGGCACATCGTTTGTTTGATTTTATCCGCCTGCTTGAAAATTAGTAGATAGAGCCACCAAACCCTACAACCACTAAGTTTAGGCAAGTTTTATCGTCCTTCTAACTTGGCACGGAGTTGTTCGAGTTCAGGATCGGCGCTGGATAGGCTGGGAGAACTGCCTGCCGCAAACTGGGCTTTCATCGCGGCTAATTCTTTGTCAATGCCGCGATCGCCACTTTCTAATTCTTTAAACTGCTGCTCGATCGCATCGCCGCTGTTGAGTTCGGCGATCGCTTCTGATCTGGCCTCCATCTGCAATACCTTTTCTTCCATCTTTTCAAACGCCGATAAAGCGCTGCCTGTACCAATTCGTCCCATCATTTCGTTCAGCTTTTCAGAAGCTTTTGCCGAACGGGCACGGGCGATATACATATCTTTTTTGGTTCTAGCATCCGACAGCTTGCTTTCTAGCTTTGCCAAGTTTTGCTTAAGCTGCGACACAATGCCGCTTTGCTGTTGAATTTGTTCGGTTAGCGCCGAGGCAGTATCTTGATAAGATTTGCGTCGGGTTAAAGCCTCTCTTGCTAAAGTATCTTCTCCCTTTTGTAAAGCAAGCTGTGCCCGTCGGTACCATTCTTCGGCAGTTGCTTGAGATTGTCCAGCTTGGCGTTCGGTGCGTTTCTGAGTGGCGATCGCCTGTGCCACAGCTTGCCGGAGTTGAATTAAGTCATGCTGCATCTCTACAACCGCTTGCTCCAGAATCCGTTCTGGGTCTTCAGCACCGCTAATCAAACTGTTAACGTTGGCTCGAACTACGCGCCCAATACGGTCAAAAAGTCCCATGACGAAATCCTAGCTATGCTTGAATGGAGTTTCAGTTACTTCTTATGGTATCGCACTGCTTATTGATGAAAGAAGGCGTTGATAATGAATTAGAGAATGGACAGATTAGAGAATAGATTTTTCAACCTAAGGAAACTTAGATGGCTTACAGCGACTTTACGTTAATTAAGGTGAAGCAATTAGGGCTAACCCTGAACGAGTCACAACGTTTGTTTGCTCAAGTAGACCCAGTTCAGCCCTCTGATTTTTTGGCACTAACGTTAAGAGAATATTTACCCTTAGCGACTGCCATCAATACTAAGAAAGCGCGCTCTGAACTTTTAATTACACCTGTATTGACAGAAATTCGCCGACAGCTTAAAAGTCAAATGAGCTTCTTTTCAGGCACAGAGTTTAATGTTGATCCCGATCGTGGACTCCAAGGTTTCTGCGATTACATTTTAAGCCGATCGACTGAACAGTTTGATATTACGGCTCCAGTGGTAACCATTGTGGAGGCAAAAAACGAAAGTCTTAAAGGCGGCTTAGGACAGTGCATTGCTTTTATGCTGGCGGCTCAAACTTTTAACCAAAACGCAGGTAATGGGCTTGATGTGATTTATGGTGCAGTTACCAGCGGTACAAACTGGCGTTTTCTAACCTTGAGTGACAGCTTAGTTCACATTGACTCGACTGAATACTTTATCAATGAAGTTGACAAAATTTTGGGCATTCTACTCCAACCATTTCAGGCTGTTTTAACGGTCTTCTAAATGCCACTTGTGGCATCCCACTCTTTTGGATGTCCCTGATATAGATCCTGGGCGACTTGAAATACAGAGATTCCTGCCGACAGCCCAACGATCGCCAAAGGTGGTAATCCACTGCCTCCGATCGCCAAAATTAGTAAAGCAACCGCTGCCACCGTGCGGTGATTCGTCCGTGCGGTGCATCGAAAAATAACTCCAGTTCGATGTAGTACTGCCAACGCTGTAAAACAAAGCGCCAAAGAGCCGCACAGCAGCCAGCGATCGCTATCTGCTAAGCCTGTCATCGGATTGCTAAGAATTAAATGTTTTACCCTAACCCCAGCAACGGCAATGCCTAAAACTAAAGGCAAATGCGTATATAGCCAAATTTGTAAGACCTTAACTTGTCCGGTTGTCCCCGCCATCTGTAATGCCGTCCCTCCAACATTCTCGAAGTAAATCCACCAGAGGCTAAAGGCAATACAAAAACCTAAGACTGCGAACGTGACTGACATCAACTGCCACTGCGTTTCGGCAACGCCATTGACAACTGCAACGATCGCTTCACCCAATACGATGATGACAAACAAACCGAAACGCTCAGGCAAATGCTCGAAGTTTGGCAAAAGCTGGGTTTGAAGATGGATCGCTGATATCGGTGTGACAAAATCAATGACAATGCTTGCCATCCAAAAAAACAACCGATAGGGCAAGGGTATGAAAACAGAAATAAACCAAAAGGAAGCCGCGATCGCAAAACCAACAGCGTACCAGGTTTAGCGTAAAACGTTGCCCCAATCCAAGCCCACCACACCGAAATAAATAAAATTACAAAGCCCATGAACCCAGCGATCGTGGTGTCTTTGTGCAGATTATTGGCAAGTTGAGCAATAGCAACCACAAAGACCAAATCAAAAAAAAGCTCTAGCCAATTTGCCCGTCGAGAACTTTCCTCAATGCCTTCACCTACTCGGAGTTGGGGTGGTTGAAACCAGATCACGTGGGTAGCCTCCACTATTTTTATTATTTATACAATATTGCTGAATAGAAATATGAATCTGCTCAAAGCCCCTCTCCTCAAGAAAAGGGGTTGGGGAGAGGTCACTCATGCTGCGTCATCAGCAACTTACCCCCTAGCCCTTCCTCGCGAGGGCAGGGGAACCGAATTTTCAATACTTTCATTCAACAACGCCACTTGTACTATGGACTGAAAGGGGTCACATATTTTTTCACTCAGAGTCTCAACGAATAAGATCAGAGGTGAAACTTACCTTCACACAACTATGGCTCGCTTCAACCCTTACAGCATCCAGCTTCAACTGACTCGAATGTTTCAGGATGGGCAGTCTTTTTTTGCATTAACTAAGGTGCAGGACTGGCTTAAAGAAAAGCAGCAAGACCCTAATGATTACGAGATTTTGTTTCATCAGCGCATGACTCCTCCCGGCTCAGCTTCAGTGATGGTCATTGAGGTGGAATTGAAGCGGCGGGATGGTCAGCCAGTTGATGAGTGGTTGCAAAAGGAAGTGAATACTTAGAGGGCAGATCGCCAGAAATTCTAAGATTCTGCCGTCTAGGCTTACATTCACTTATAGATCCATACATCAATATTTATCTTTGATGAACTCGTCTTCGATAGACAAAAGTCTATAAGACGTGGTTTAATCATAAAAAATTAGCGGTGGATATAAACACACCGTATCCAGATGGCTTACCACCTAGCGAGCCGAATCTGGTCATGCACCTGTATTTAATTCATGGGAGATATCTAATGACTCTTTTTAAAGGCGCTTCGGTTCAGCGATCGTACTTTCTCTGCCTAACGGTACTGCTAGCAAGCATGGTCGTTTCCCAACCCGGACAAGCGGATACCCCAGTGCTTCCCATTAGTGCTCCCGCCACAACAGCCCTGAGCAACGAAGCCGCCCCCATTGATGCTGTCACCCGTGAGTGGATTGCTACAGTCACATCAGGGAATCCAACCGTTGTTGAGGATGTGTTAGCACTGTACGCCGAGGATGCCATCTTACTTGCTACGGTGTCTGAACAAATTCGAGATACAAAAGACGAATTGCGCGACTATTTTAAATTCTTTACAGCATTGCCTAATCTCTCTGCCAAAGATTACATTCCCACTATTCGCGTTTATGACGATGTTGCCATCAACAGCGGCTACTACACGTTCATGTTCAAATCTGAACCCGGCGCTGTTGTAGAGGTACCTGCCCGTTACACATTCGTGTATCGCAAAATCAATGGCAAATGGATGATCGTGGAGCATCATTCCTCCGGAATTCCCACGGCACCTGCTGGATTACCTGCGGCGAACTAAGGCTAAAAGCCTAGCCTCGTCCACCTCGTTCCCAGGCTAAAACCTGGGAACGCCTTTGAAGGGCACTCCCGATCGCATTCCTCGCAATTAAAAGTCAAAGTAGATATAAGGTGCGCTTTCGTTGGGTGCCAATAGCCACGCCAGGTAGAAGCAAAGGGGAACCAACAGAAGTTTGGCTGCCCAACTGAGTTGAAGTTTTAAGCTACGGGTGACTGCGTAGGCAATGCCCATGCCTGCAACTAACAGGAAAAGCATGAGTGTGATGTGCAAGCGATCGCTTTGTAACGTTTCAACATAGACCTTTGGTGCAAACTGAATATCGGCTGGATGTCCCCACAGGCGACTGACTGCCAAGCCCGAATCTTTCAGGTTGGGCAAACGGAAGAACAGCCAAGTCGTGAACACCATAATTTGCGTCATGAGCCAACCCGCGATCGCTCCAGGAATAGTTTGCCACCAGCGTTGGAGCCAAGGCAAATCCTTAGAAATGGAGTCGGTCAGGCGATGCATGATCAGCGCCAAGCCATGCAGTCCGCCCCACACAATAAAGCCCCAATTATCGCCGTGCCAAATGCCAGCCAGGAGCATGACCACTAGCAAGTTTAGACAAGTACGAAATAAACCCTGACGCGAACCGCCTAGAGGAAAATAGAGATAGTTGCGTAGCCAGTCGCCCAGCGTCATGTGCCAACGTCGCCAAAAATCGGCAATGCTGGTGCAAAAGTACGGGAAGTCGAAGTTGGGGGGCAGTTCAAACCCCAGCAAAATCGCTGTTCCCCTTGCTACATCCACATATCCACTAAAGTCTAGGTAAAGCTGAAGCCCGTAAGCAAAAGTTCCTAACCAAATATCACCGCTGCCTGCTCGTTCTAAGTTATTAAAGGTCAGGTTTACCAAGGTTGCTAAATGATCAGCAAGTAACAGCTTTTTAATGGCTCCACAGGCGATGAGCCAAAGCCCCTCTGATATTTGGCTGGGCACTGGGAAGTGAATATTTTGCAGTTGGGCAATGAAGGGATGAAAGCGCGTGATGGGTCCTGAAATGAGCTTTGGGAAAAATAGTTTGTAAGCCGCAAATTCTAAAAAACTTTGGCTGGCGATCGCGCCCCGATAAATGTCTACTAAATAAGCAATGCATTCAAAGCTAAAAAAGCTGATGCCTAAAACCGAAAAATATTGCCGAAACCAGTCGGTATTGGCAGCAGCGCTAGGGGCGATCGCGCCTAAGCTTTCTAGCAAAAACGGGATGTACTTAAACCCCAATAGCAGCAATAAGTTTAGCCCAATCCCCACCCACAGCAATTTCAAGCGCCGACGGTTCCAATCCTGCTGGGCAAATTCCCACTCTTTGTTGCCAATTCGCCAGTCTAAGGGTGCCCCCAGCGCCTTGCCTATTAGAAAGGTAATGAGCGTGATGCCCAATAGCAACAGTACAAACTCAATTTGCAAAGAGCAGTAAAAGACCAGACTTGCCATTAATAAAACGAAAAGGCGGAGCGATCGCCCTTCAACTGCCCAGTAAATGCCTAGGGTGCTGAGCAAAAAAATCGCATAGGTGATGGAAAGAAAGGTCATGGATCAAGAGGGGATAAAAGGGTGGCTGCACATTACTCTCGCCGTATATTATTCTCGTCCAAACCGTTGAGCCGCACAAAGCGAACAAACCTGCCATCGGCTCAATTCTCCTGGCGGTGCCGGACATTGGCAAGCCGGACACAAAGGCAGATGCTGCGCCCGCGATCGCATCACTCTTGCCCAATTACGAAAAGCAGACTGAGAATCAGGAGCAACTGGAGTCGCACTGGCTGGAAGCAAAGAGAGATCTGCCAACCGACTAGGATGGTCTCGCCAAAGGATAGCGGATTCTGAAATATTTGCAGCAATCAAACTGTATTCCGATCGCCATTGCGCCGTAGAAAACCGAATATCGGTCAGATTGAAAGTCGTCAAGGCATTGAGCTTCTCTAAAATTCGGATGCGTTCAAAACCCAAGTTTTGCGCCCAAGCCGAGCTAGAAGCCGCAACTAGCAGCACCCGTCGTTGGATGCCAGTCGGGCGAGTTTGTGCCGCCACCGCCTCGCCTACCACAGTTGACCACCGAGACAAAACTTGCTGAAGCTGCTGTCTGCCTTTCCAACTGTCCTGACTTTCTAGACCCCCTAAAATTTGACTAAGAGATTGAATTGGTTCGACCATGGTGCAGACTACTTATGTCTCGAAAGCATTTTTCTAAAAATTAGATATCATTAGCCATTGAGATCGCAGAATCACTTTAAATTCTGTCAATAGCGTGTTCAACTGATCTTGACTGATCTCGATAGTTGTCTGGCGCTAGGTTTAGCACTTTTACCTCAGATTTGCTCCCTCTTTTTTAAGTGCGTTTCACTCTAAATGTCCCTCTGCCCTCCATTAATTTATAAATGTTTACCTAGTGACCACCCGGCAGGAGTAAATCAAAGAATGCGCCCTTCCTCTGTTGAACCTTTTAGCCCCGAGCCTTCCACCTTACATCTGATGCTGCAAAAGGCGTTGGACAATTTAGACGTGCAGTTAGAAGATGAGCTAATTCGCTACCGTCAGCAACGATATCGGCAATTGGGCAGGATGCGCGGGCAGAACTTAGCTCCGGCTCTCCGCAACAGTCCGCAAGCAAGTCAAGCTCCCCTCATGCCACCCTTACCAAATTATGCGCCAGATTACGCCACGCCCCAGCCCATGGAGTTAGATGCTTGGGATGAAGCTTCTTCCCATTCTCCCCTGTCTAATTTCTCTAAGTTTGATGCCCGGCGAGTAGTGCGGGAAATGCGCGCTGCTCCGCAGACATCCCCAGGGTTGCCTCTTGCGGCTTCGATCGCCTCTCAACAGCCCGCCCCTCAGCAGCCCGAACTGACTCATGATTACTTTGCTTCTTCAGAAGAACTGCTCAAAAGTTTTTCCCACCCCACAGCCCAGTCTATCGATCGCAAGTCCACCCTTTTAGACACGCTCCTAACGCCTCTAGGGGTTGGCTCGATGCTACTGCTCCTTCTCTCTAGCATTAGCTTAGGATACGTCCTCCTGTATCCTTCTAGTCTTGGCTTCCTGGCGGCTTTAGGTCGCCAGGACGAGAAAAACTCAGTCATTACAACTCCACCCAGCGAGAATCAATCTTTATCCCCTAACTTAGCCTCTGACGAGTTTATGGATGTTAACCTCAACACACTCAGTCAGCTTCCCAAGAACGATCGCCCCTCAACAGTAGTCACGGTTCCACAAACTACTGCACCTACGCTTTCGCCAACCGATTCACCTCGCTCAACTGACCCTGAACCCAGCCCTCTAACTAATGCACCCAGGCTTTCTGCTGCGGTCACTCAGCAGCCCTTGCAAACGGTTACTATTCCCTCTCGACCTGTGATTCGTCAGTCTGAACTCCCTCCTGAACCCCAAGCGCCTGTCCAAGCAGCCGCACCCGCCTATGTGCCGCCTGCCCCACAGATAGCTACGCCTGCCCCTCAGCCTGCTGCTAGACGACCCGCACCAGCACCTGCGCCACCTGCTGCCCCTGCCCCCCCGATCGCCCAGGCTCCTCCCCCAGTTACTCGCTACTACGTGGTCACTGAATATACAGGCGACCCCAGCCTTTCTCAAGCCAGGCAAGCGATTAGTGATGCTTATGTGCGAAACTTTGACGATGGGGCAAAGGTGCAGATGGGGTCTTTTGGAGATTCTGCAAGTGCCGAGCAAATGGCACAACAGTTGCAACAACAAGGCGTTCCAGCTAAGGTTTATCAGCCGTAAGTGGGTATGGGGAAGTTAAATTCGATGCCCCTAAAATATTCTTGCTTTATCAGTTTTCGTCATGGCGATCGCTCTTTACCGACTGATAAGAACCTTCTAGAGACGATCATTCGTCAACTCAAGACTGCTCTTTCAAATGAACTTGAAGCGTTGACAACGAAGGAAGTTTACGTCGATTGGGAGCGGCTCAAAGGAGGTGACTTCTATAACCAGGCGCTTGCGAAAGCCCTTTGTGAAAGCGCCTGTATGGTTGTGGTTTATGTGCCGACCTATTTTGACGAGCACAAAACCTTTTGTGCCCGCGAGTATAAGGCAATGGAAAAGCTTGAAAGTAAGCGCTTGCCCTTAGTCGATTCGGAGGCTCAGTTAAAGCACGGCTTAATCATTCCCATTGTTTTTCGAGGACTAAAGTTTTTACCGAGCGAGATTAAAAACCGACGGGCATACTACGACTTTCAAAGTTTTCAATTGGGCGGAAGAGAAATGTCTCGCAACTCTAACTTCAACTCCAAAATTCAAGAAATTGCGGCTTACATTTACGATCGATGCCGAGAATTAGAGGCACTTTCCACCGATCCTTATCTTGATTGTGATAATTTTAACCTCCCAGATGAATCAGAAGTTCTAGACTGGATTAGGGAGGTGACGGGTGTTCGCAGTAGTTCCTTCCCCAGATTGTAGAAGCGGTGCAAAATGGCTATAAATTTGACAAAGCCGCCCGGAGAAATCATTACTTTTTATTCCTATAAAGGCGGCACGGGGCGATCGATGGCGCTGGCAAATGTGGCGTGCCTATTGGCAAAGCGATCGCGCAAAAAAGTACTCATGATCGATTGGGATCTCGAAGCGCCTGGGCTGCACTGGTATTTCCGTGACCGGGAAAAACTGCAATCCGTTGATGCTAGAGCGTACGAACAAGGATTGAAGGAAGCACCCGGATTAATTGACTTATTTTTGTCGATTTCTGAGGCAATGACTCAACCCCGATTTAACTCTGAGGATGAGGCATCCGTGGAAGCTGCGGTTCGCAAATTGAGTTTGCAGCCTTACATTCTTAAAACCCCTGTTTCCTACGTTTATCTACTTAAGGCAGGACGGTTTGATGAACAGTACTCACAACGGATCAATTCCTTCAATTGGATTGAGTTTTACGAGCGATCGCCCTCCTTCTTTCGCTTCTTTTCTGAACGTCTTAAACAAAACTACCAGTACGTGTTGATCGACTCTCGTACAGGTGCCACCGATACCAGCGGCATTTGTACGGCTCTCATGCCGGAAAAGCTGGTCACGGTTTTTACCCCTAATCGCCAAAGCCTAGAAGGCGTTTTAGACCTAGCAAGCAACGCTGCTGCCTATCGCAAACAATCCGATGACCTACGTCCTCTAACCATTTTTCCTTTGCCCTCACGGGTAGAAGCCTCTGAAACAACTTTGCGGCAGCACTGGCGATTTGGCACTCGGCAAGACAGCTTTTTAGGCTATCAACTTGGATTTGAACAGCTTTTTCAAAGAATTTATAACTTGCCCCAGTGCAACCTCAGCAATTATTTTGACGAAGTTCAGATTCAGCATTTCCCCCGATATTCCTACGGTGAAGAAATTGCAGTACTTAAAGAAAAAGAGGGCGATCGCCTTTCTCTTTCTCGTAGCTACGAAAGCCTGACCACTCAAATGCTCAGCTTCACGCCACCCTGGGAATACAAGCCAAACCGTCGCGATCGAACTGTTCTCCTACCGCTTCCACCGCTTATTGAGCAGCGCTATCAAGATCTAAAAGCTACAGTGGCTCAACTCAAGGAATCTATTGATGCATTGCAAACAGACTTAGAAAAAATCCAAGCATTGCGCCTTGTGTCAGAAGACGTAAATGCTAGAGGGGTGAGAATTATCAGCCAGTTAATTTTGAAACTGAACGATAGTGTGGTCGAGATTCAAACAGCAGTCAAAAACTACCGTTCTCAATTAGAAGAAACCGTTTTTAATCCTGAAGAAGTTATGCGAGAGCATGAAAACATTGGTGAGCAAATTATTAAAATCAGCAATTTCATCAAAATGATTCAACACATTCAAGTTGATCTTCCAGGATTTATACAGCGCAGTTCTTAAGAAATTTTTGACTGGATGATGAACTTGCCGCTAGCCGGCTGAATTCTTGCCAGTTTAAAACTGACAACCTTCCCTGAAGCTAACTCAAAGGAAGGTCAAAATAGGTTTCTATTCGCTCGGCTTACTGGCTCGATGTAATAGAACCGCCATCACCATACAGAGCGATAAAACGCTGTTGTAATTCTTCTGGCAACACATCCTCTTGGTGCGTTGCAATCATCCAAGTATGTCCAAAAGGGTCAATAATTGTACCCATGCGATCGCCATAGAACTGATTTTCAATTGCCATCATTTCTTTTGCGCCTGCTGCGATCGCCTGATTGAACGTTGCATCAGCATCCTCAACATAGAGATGAATACTGACGGGCGAACTCCCTAACGCTTGTGGGCTGTGCATTCCCATCTCTGGAAACTCATCAGAAAGCATAATCGGAGATGTCCCAATGATAATCTCAGCATGTCCAATTGTTCCCGAAGGAGTTACCAGCCGCATCGATTCTGTTGCGCCAAATGCCTGTTTATAAAACTCGATCGCTTTGACAGCATCCTTAACCGTTAAATAAGGCGTTGCCGTGGGGTAGTGATCTGGAATAGGTTTTACGGTGCTCATGATCAAATTCCTCTTTAGATCAGGGACAAATGCATCAGCGCTCAGCCTGATTTAGATTAGTACAATTGTCCTGATTTGTCGAGATAAATGCCTCGTTTTTACAAAAAATAAACATTTGTTTACTGGAGGAAAAAATTAATCATTATCGTTGGCAATCCTTTTTGGACATTACCGGATAAAAGGATGAATCTACCAGCGCTCTTTTCTTTCAGAAGAAGGGCTGAGGGAGAGGTCGATCGCGCAGCGTTACCGAGTAAACCTAACTACTGGACTCTTCCTTGCGAGGGCAGGGGGAGCCAGATTCTCATGCCATAATTCAGCAACACTCATTTTCGTCACGAGTCCTGCTGCAATCTCCATAAACTCGTCCAAATATTTTTTATATTGCTTCCCAAAAAGTTCCCCTAGTCTGTAACAAACTAGGCAAATAAAACCGTCAGACCTCAAAACTCTCAACTTTAAAGCGGGTGAGGGTAATCGAAACCCTATCATTAGCTTGGAAGGCTAAGGTTTTACCACTAAACTACACCCGCAGTCTTTGACGCTAGAATCCTAAGCACACTTCAGCGTAACATAGTTTCGGAATTTCTTATTATTTGGTTTGCTTATTGAACTGAGTTTTGTATAGATTCTGAACAGGTGAGCCCAATACTTTGTAGCAAACTCCATAGCAAATTGAGATTTGACCCTTGCTCAAGGCGAAAAACCGACAAGTAACGCGCTTACAGTTTGGTTCTATCGAAAGTTTTGAAAGTTTATCCGTCATGCACCCATAAAACTGTTCTAGATAAAACTGTTCTAAATAAATACGTGCGATAAAGCAACTCTTGTAATCTTTGATAAAAGCGTTGTTTTACTGTGTTGATTGTGTACGGTTTTGAATCTCTACAGTTTCTTCACACAATCTTTTTGATATTTTTACAAGGTGCTTGCAAGAGTTGATGGTATGTTGTGATGCGATATCTTTTTGTCAAGAGAGTTTAGGTCAATACCTGCGGCTCTATTGAATTGTGCTGGTTAGGGGTGATGTCAATGAAGTAGGGCTTCTGGGTGTACATTCTGCTTGATTAGGCTAACCTTCCCCATTAATGTCAAGCTATTTTGCGGCATTGGCGAGATTTCCTGATGATTAAATGCATCGAATGGGAAAAGTTAGTTTAGATAATGGTTACGAGTCCATTGACAATAGCTTCTGATAATTTTGCACATGTTAACGGTTCTGTCTCTCCTCTCATTAGCCCAAATAGTTGCTCCGGTTCAAGCTAATGCTGCTCCCCTAGTTGCACCTGCTTTGTCCCCGCCAGCGCCCTCTTCGAGATACCCGCAAGGGGTCGCTGTTCCTCAACGTCAAGCAGAAGTCATTCGTCCTCAAGATGTCAGAGCCTTGCCTGGACAGCTTGACAGCGTTCCAGTATTTAATAGCAATAGTCCAGAAGTGGTTCAGTCAGAAGGTATTCTGCTCTCTACGTTTCCTCCTGAGGGGATGCGTCACTCCTCTGCGCACTTAAACTTTCCCTTTGAAGGTCGCTTTGACCTGTTTGCCCATCACATCGCGCGGGGTATTAACCCTGATGATAGGCGCACACTGTTTATGGGTGTTGTAGTCTATAACCCCGGAACTGAGCCTGTCACCATTAAAATTTTGCAGGGGGTAAGCTACCTGAGCCAAGATGCGCCGTTTACTGACTTACCTGCCTATGTAGCTAATCCGGCTGGTGCAATTTTTGCAGGGCCCGGTAGTCGCATTACGACCGAGGTTTTGCGGGAGCAACGTCAATCTCAATGGCCTGAAGAAATTACTATTCCGCCTAAGCAGGCTAAGCTGTTGATGAATTTACCCATTCCTTTACGGCAGCTGACAGTGCCGACTGACGGAACGTTGCCGCCAGGGTACTTAATTCCTCGACCAACTACCGCTGTTGCGCCTCGACCGGTTCGTGTGGCTAGTAATTCTGCAATGCCATTAAGTCGGACAAATGAGCCTTCTTTGCCCGCTGAACCTGCTTTTGACAATCGCCCTCTCGCTATTAATGGGCGATCGGCTTTAATGCGGCTGTCGAGCAGTGGCAAGGTTCATGTGGCTAGTCTCGGTATGTATGCGCCTCGAAACGAAAGTGGGACTGAACGGGTTCCTAGCTTGGCAGAATGGCTCAATCTACTGGTGTCTGGTGGCTTGTCGGGTCCGCGCGATCGCCGTCCTACTGCACCCGATGCTCGCGCCTATTTGCGGTTTTTCTACGGGCGAGTGGCTGGAGTGTCTCAAGGTTCGCAATGGACGGCACTGGCAACCGACAGCGCTACTGTTAATCATGTAACTATTCCTAAACCGGGGCAAGAGTTTTCCTACGTCATTAGCACCGTCGAGCACAATACATTCGGCACTAAACAGATCCAAAGCGCCCCCATGTTAGTGCGCTACCCTGATACGGCTTATCGGGCGAACGGCAACTATGGCGTGCTTTACAATATCTCTTTGCCGCTGTACAACGATACAGACACCACGCAAACCGTTAATATTATGCTGCAAACTCCACTTCAGGATGAGCAGCTAGAAGACGGACTGCGGTTTCGATTGCCGCCCATCGATCAAGTCTCTTTTAGAGGCACCATCCGCCTCAGCTATACCAATGACTTTGGCATTCCCCAAAGCCGTTATGTTCATGTGGTTCAGCAGCGGGGGCAGGAAGGGGAACCATTAGTAAGATTAAGGTTACCTAAAGGTGGACAAAGGCGGGTTGATGTGCAGTTAATCTATCCGCCGGATGCGACTCCACCTCAGGTCTTAACCGTTCAAACGGTGGGTGCTTCTGGGCTAATTCAGGCGAATCAGCCCAGAAATCCGTAGCGTCTTATAGTGGTAAGTGATGTTTTTCATCCAAACCATGATTGATTTCTACACGTTTACCACTCCTAACGGACGCAAAGTTTCTATCATGCTGGAAGAAGTGGGGTTGTCTTACACTCCACACGTGATTGATATTCGCAAAGGAGATCAGTTTACGCCAGAATTTGTGGCAATTAATCCCAATAGCAAAATTCCGGCGATCGTGGATCAAGAGAGCGGTTTGTCGATTTTTGAGTCGGGGGCAATTTTAATTTACTTGGCGGAGAAGACTGAAAGATTTTTGCCAACTGAGACGAAGGCTCGGTTTCAAGTACTGGAATGGTTGATGTTGCAAATGGGTAGCATTGGTCCGATGTTTGGGCAACTCAATCATTTTCGTAAGTTTGCGCCCGAATCCATTCCTTATGCAATCAACCGTTATGAAACTGAGACGTTGAGGCTGTACAGCGTTTTAGATCAGCAGCTTGCCACAAATGAATTTATCTGTGGAGAATATTCGATCGCTGATATGGCGATTTATCCCTGGGTAGCGATCTATGAATTCCAAGAGTTGACCCTTGAGAATCATCCTAATCTAAAGCGCTGGGTGGAGGCGGTCGCCCAACGTCCAGCCGTTCAGCGGGGTATGGCAGTTCCCGAAATTTCTTAAATTCTAATTGCAGCGGTTCGTCCTTGATATCCCTACCTTTACAATAAAGGGGCATAAATGCTTATGCCTCTCCGTTTGAACTGGATTAGACTGTTTGAACTGGATTAGACTGTGTAGCCCATGATGACTCCAACGCTTCCTACCATTAAGTTTCTCAAGCAGCCGACCTCGGAGGCTTGGATTGAACAAGCGATCGCCAACCTCGATATTATTTTGCTGGATCATTCCCACTGCGAACGCAAAGCCGCAGGAACGGCGGTGAACATGATGTTTCGCTATCTGTCTAGTGATAAGCTGGTACGAGCTTTGACGGCGATCGCCCAAGAAGAATTAGAGCATTTTGAGCAGGTTAATCAATGGCTTGATCGGCGCGGCATTCCTTTAGCACCCCTTAACGCACCGCCCTATGCTGCCGGACTGAAGGCAGAAATGCGTAAAAATGAGCCTCACCGCAAGCTCGATTCCCTTTTGGTTTCTAGCCTCATCGAAGCCCGCAGCCACGAGCGATTAGGCTTGTTAGGCACCCATTGCCCCGAACCCGAACTGGCTAAGTTTTACCGAGGCTTGATGGCATCCGAAGCCCGACACTACGGAGTTTATTGGACATTGGCAACCTATTACTATGATCGGGAAGTTGTTAATCAGCGGCTAGAAGAGTTGGCGATCGTGGAGAGTGAGCTACTTTCGACCCTGTTTCCAGAACCCAGAATTCATAGCTAAACGTGATGCAGGCTATTTACCGCGACTTTCTTATCCGCGATTGGCAACCCAGCGATCGCCAATCTGCTGCCAAACACATCCAATCTATCCTAGTGGAGTATGGTCTTTCTAACGAACCTGTTGGTGCCGACCAGGATGTTTTAACTGTAGAAGATTCCTACTGGACAAAGGGTGGAGAGTTTTGGGTAATTGAAACCCAAGGGCGTTTGGTGGGCACAGCAGGTTATTATCCTGTGGCGCGGGGCGAGAATGCTGTAGAGATTCGCAAGATGTACTTAAGCCCAGAAGTGCGAGGGCAAGGACTGGGGCGCTATTTATTGCAGGCTTTGGAAGCGGCGATCGCCCTTCAGGGCTATACCCAAATATGGATTCAAACCGCCAGCGTTTTGAAAGAAGCCGTTCAACTCTACGAACGCAATGGTTACGAGCCGAGTACTGGCATAGATACCGATCGGTGCGATCGCATCTACGTTAAATCTCTCTCAGCCAAATAGGCATTGTCCCCTCAGCGCTAAACTTGAAGCATCATTTCTCAATGCGATCGCCATGATCAGTGCCCTCAATCAACACATTGAAACAACTCCCGGTGTGCGCGGTGGAAAACCTAGAATCGCAGGTCGTCGCATCACAGTAGCGGATATTGCAATCCTTTATCTTCGGATGGGACAGCCTCTCGAAACTGTTGCCCAAGAATATGAATTATCCTTAGCTGCTGTTCATACGGCAATGGCTTACTACTACGATCATCAAGTCGAAATCGCTCAGAGCATTACTGACTCAGAAGCCTTTGCTGAAGAATTTCGCCAGAATCATCCGTCTCCCCTTCAAAAGAAGTTGGCATAGATGAATTTTCATGGCTGATCGAATTCGCTTCCATCTAGATGAAAATGTTAGTTCAGCGATTGCTGCCGCCTTACGACGATCTGAAATTGAGGTGTCAACCATATCAGAAGCAAACTTAATCGGACAAAGCGATTTGACACAGTTAGCCTACATTCAACGTGAAGCGCGGGTCATTGTTACCCACGATGATGACTTTCCGAAAATTGCCAGTACCCGTAACGATCATTCTGGAATTGCTTATTGCCGCAAAGATGCCCGTTCAATGGGTGAAATCGTCGAGCAACTGATTTTACTGCATCAAGTTCTTTCCCCTGATGAAATGATAGGGCAGGTGCAATATTTGTGAGATTTAGCCTTCTCCGTAAAATTCTGCCAATAGTGATGATATCAAGTTAACTTCAACGATCGTCAGACCAAGATCTGGCTAGATGGAGGCGACCAATGAGCAACGTGACGAGAAAACCTAGTGATCGCCCAAATAACCCTCCATTAACAGATCAACCCCCACCGATCGCCACGTTACCCGCTCTAGCTCCAATGCATCTGTCATTCGGGTCAGCCCTAGATCTCCAATGGGGGAAGGAGCCAGTGTCCCGCCAATAATTTTGGGCGCAATGAAAGCCAGAATCTTTTGGATAGCCTGATCGGCGATCGCCTCTGCCGCCAACCTGCCGCCGCACTCCCACAACACCGAAAGAAAGCCGCGATCGCCCAGATTCGCCATAACTTGAGCAGGCGTAAGCGCCAACAATTCCACCACTTCTACTCCTTGTTGAGCTAGAAATTTCTGAAAATTGGGGTTTGCTCCTACTTCAGTAAAGACAACGGTGGGTGCAATGTCTGTCTGCCAAAGGTTGGCGGTTTTGGGTAATGCCAGCGATCGGCTCATCACCACCCGCAAAGGATTGTGTCCTTGCCCGTGACTAGTAAGGTGAGGATTGTCTCGCCGTGCCGTGTTGCCGCCAATCACGACAGCATCGCAGCTCCTCCGGATCTGATGGACAAGGGCACGGGCAGGTGGTGCTGTGATCCAAGCGCTATGCCCTGTTGTGGCGGCAATCTTACCATCTAGAGTCATGGCGTACTTTAAAATGCCCAGGGGTTGCTGATGGCGTATTCGGTAGACAAATGCTTCGTTAAGCGCTTGGCAGGCAGCTTCTTCTATTCCTACTAAAACTTCAATGCCCGCATCGCGTAGTTTGGCAATGCCTGCTCCAGCAACCTGAGGGTTCGGATCAATCATGCCAATTACCACCTTGGCAACGCCTGCTTCAATGAGGGCATTGGCACAGGGAGGAGTCCGCCCATAGTGGCTGCAAGGCTCTAGGTTAACGTAGGCGATCGCGCCTCTTGCTTGTTCTCCAGCCGCCCGTAGCGCAAACACCTCAGCATGAGGCTCTCCAGCTTTAGGATGAAACCCCTCGCCAATAATTTCTTCGCCTTGAACAATTACAGAACCTACCAGTGGGTTAGGTGCGGTTTGCCCTAAGGCTCGACGCGCCAAATCTAGGCAATGGAGAATCATGCGGCGATCGAATTCTAAGCAATCGAATTCTAAGCTCATTGTTTGCTACGCTTGATGACTTATATAGAGTGTTACGCAATACTCAAGAGGCTTTGCTATCTTTAATTTCTCTGTAGAGAGAGAGCGTCTAATGGGTATCTTATAAAAGCCTGACCCCTCGTCCCATTGGCAGAACTGATATTTAGCGTTACTAATATCAAATGGCTTCAAGTAATGACCTAAAAGAGTAAGATTTAGTCGAAAACAGTATTTCTGTAAAGTCGCATTATAACTCTGGCTCTCGATCGCTTCTATTGTTTGTTCTTCCTGTGTCCGATCATTCTTCTACTCAATGACTGCTGTGCCTGCTCCTCGACAGCCCTCCCAACCTTCTGACTATGCTGGTGGCAACGCGCCGCCAGACGTTACTCCTGTGTTTGCGTTGAAGGAACTGGTTTCTAGGCTGAGTCGAGAGCAGAATAAAATCCAAGATTTGCTGAGTTCTTTAGGTTTTGCCCTCCGGAGTTTTAAGAACCTTAATCAATTTTTAGAACTAACTCCTCTGATTGCCAGTCGAGTTACCGATGCAGATGGGGGTGCTTTAGTATTATTTAAACCTAATGGACAAATGCGCTTAGAACGGCTGCACTGTCAAGATAACCAATGCCAAGATGTGCGAGTTGCCCTGGAGGCAGCGACTCGCCAACTCACTGCTAGCGCTGCGTCTTCCTACGAAAAGGTGTCGTTGCCTTTTACCAGCCCGACAACGGCGTTAGATCAGCAGGTGATTAGTTCTTTGGGGCATTCAATACAGCTTTTTGGCACGCCTATTTTGACAAAGAATTTGGAGCGAGGACGGCTCTATGTCTTTAGCCGCGACCCGGAATATACCTGGACAGATACTCGCCAGAAGTTGGTGCGGCTAGTTGCAGACCAAACCGCTGTGGCGATCGAAAACGATGAGCTAACGGTGGAACTGCGGAAGAAAGAGCGCTTGGATCGGGAGTTGGAAATTGGTGCAGAAATTCAGGTGCAGCTTTTACCTCGAAATTGTCCCAAGATCGACGGGGTTGAGTTGGCAGCCCGATGCAAAACGGCAAACCGAGTGGGGGGCGACTATTACGATTTTATTCCGGCTAACCACGACCAAATTAATAAGAAAGCAGGCGTGGTGGAATCGGGGCGCTGGAGTTTGGCGATCGGCGATGTGATGGGGAAAGGCGTACCCGCTGGGTTAATTATGACCATGCTGCGGGGAATGCTGCGGGCTGAGGTGCTGAATGCTCATAGTCCTTCACGGATTTTGCAGCACCTAAATCATGTCATGTACGCTGATTTGGAAAATTCTAATCGATTCGCCACGCTGTTTTACTCAGAATATGACTCAAAATCACGACTGCTTTCCTATAGTAATGCGGCACATCACCCGCCGCTTCTGTGGCAAGCCGCGACGGGCACGCTCAAACGGCTAGATACGCTGGGAATGCTGATTGGCTTGGATATGGACAGTCGCTACGGTGAAGCGCAGGTACATTTACAGCCGGGCGATACGTTGATCTACTACACGGACGGATTCACCGATGCCTCTAACCAAAATGGCGATCGTTTTGATGAAGAAAGCCTTGCTCACCATTTCCAAATCGCCTGCCGTCGCTTCGATACGCCTCAAATCATCCTGAACTATCTCTTCGACCAGGTGCAAGAATTTATTGGTGCCGATCGCCACAACGAAGATGATATGACCCTAATCGTCATGAAGGTCAACCCCGAAAATCTTTAGCCGAGATATCAATTTGTTGTCTGGCACTCCAAATTTTCTAACCTGTGCCAAACTTAGTGCTTGTCATAGATCCTGAGACTTCTTGAGGGCACGCCATGATTGCTATTGATTTGATGCAGCAAATGACTGGATTGGCAGAGGTAAATACTTGGGCTGACCTTCATCAAGGACTGCTTTGGCAACTGCACTGGGACTGGAACCATTTAGCACAATTTAACACTGATGTTTTTGCTGCCACTCGTGGCTGGTTCGACAACTTCTTGAAAACGGGACAAGTTTGGGCGCTGATTATTGGCTTGGTACTGGGGTTTATGTTGCGAGGAATGACCAGCTATGGCTAGGATATTGACCCGTTTGTAAATTGATTTGGTATCAAAATCAACTTAGTGTTAGGTACTTTCTCAACTATGATACACGGCTGACCCTGTATTGATTTTCTTCTTTAGAAAGTGACTAACCTAAACGCTATGAATCCCTCTTCTTCTGAAACTTGGAGCCAGCGCTTTGAATCGGCGTTGCACCCAGCGATCGCGCGTTTCAACGCTAGCATTAGCTTTGACATTGAACTCATTGAATACGACATTACAGGCTCCCAAGCCCATGCTCAAATGCTGGCGCACACGGGCATTATTCCTGCTGAAGAAGGCGCAGCGTTGGTAGAGGGGCTGGAGGCAGTGCGCCAAGAGTATCGGCAAGGGCAGTTTACCCCAGGCGTAGAGTCGGAGGATGTTCACTTTGCGGTAGAGCGACGGCTGACAGAGCTAGTGGGAGACGTGGGTAAAAAGCTGCACACCGCCCGATCGCGCAATGATCAAGTCGGCACTGACACGCGCCTTTATTTAAGAGATCAAATCATTCAATTGCGCCAGCAGCTTCAGGGCTTTCAAACTGCACTGCTGAACATTGCCGAACAGCACGTGGAAACCCTGATTCCAGGCTACACCCATTTACAGCGAGCGCAACCCCTGAGCCTTGCCCATCATCTGCTGGCATATGTGGAAATGACCCAACGGGATTGGGAACGATTGGGAGATGTATATCAGAGGGTAAATATTTCGCCGCTGGGCTGTGGGGCATTGGCAGGAACGACTTTTCCGATCGATCGGCATTACAGTGCTGATAAGCTAGGGTTTGAGCGAGTGTACGCCAATAGCCTGGATGGAGTCAGCGATCGAGACTTTGCGATCGAATTTCTGTGTGCTGCCAGCCTCATCATGGTGCATCTCTCTCGGTTGTCGGAAGAAGTGATTCTTTGGGCTTCGGAGGAGTTTAGCTTTATTAAGCTGAAGGATAGCTGCTCTACGGGTTCCAGCATTATGCCTCAAAAGAAAAACCCAGATGTTCCAGAATTGGTTCGGGGCAAAACTGGGCGGGTGTTCGGACATTTACAAGGAATGCTGGTACTGATGAAAGGATTGCCCCTGGCATACAACAAGGATTTACAAGAAGATAAGGAAGCGCTGTTTGATGGCGTTAAAACAGTTAGATCTTGTGTGGAAGCCATGACCATTTTGATGCAGGAAGGACTAGAATTTCGTCCGGCTCGGTTGAATGCGGCAGTGACAGAAGATTTTTCTAATGCCACGGATGTCGCAGACTATTTAGCTGCAAAAGGTGTACCCTTCCGGGAAGCATATAACATGGTTGGTAAAGTGGTTAAGACTTCTTTGGCGGCTGGAAAACTGCTGAAGGATTTGAGCTTGGAGGAGTGGAAAGCAATTCATCCTGCGTTTGAGCTTGATATTTACGAGGCGATCGCCCCTCGACAAGTAGTTGCTGCCCGAAACAGCTATGGTGGAACAGGGTTTGAGCAAGTCAGAGCGGCGATCGCAGTGGCGAAACAGCGGTTTTAGATCCAAGATGGGGTGCGGCTGATTTTCCGACAATTCTATCTAGAGGCGCTACTCGCGAATCACCGAAATGTACAACCTAGCCACGTTTACTAAAGATGACATGTGTCGGTGTGCGGTCACCCTCCGCAACATGGACGAGCAATCCAAAAGCATGGAAGAAACAGCGAACCGGATTGTTCGTTATCTCTATGAAAATTTGACGGATCGAAGTACGGGCAAACAAGCCTGCACTTTGGTTCGTTTCTTTAAGACTTATCCTTACAAAGATCTGAGTGCAGAACTACAGGAATCAGCCAAAGGAATTCTTAAGGGGCGATCGATTCAGCGAAATACTAAATGCCTGACTTTGCTAGCAACTGCGGGTGACGAGCCTCAATGGAATGTGAGGCATGAATCGACAGGACATCGCGCCATCCCGCTCATTGACCAAGAGTTTGTCAATCGTGCGCCCATGATCTTGCAGTTGATTCAGCAGTTTGGATTAGAAGTGAGCGCAGTCATTGAACCCACCCCCACTTTAATTACAGAGGTGCCTCACAAGGCTTTTAATGTCTTTTATGTCCCTGAAGCATTAGGCAGTCCCTATATCCCTGCCCAAAAGGAGTTTGTCATTCCTTATCAAGTCCAGTCAGTTTTGGGGTTTGGGGGGATGATGCCCTCAGGAGAGCTATTTGCTGTAATTTTGTTCAGCAAAGTTTCCATTCCTTTCAAAACGGCTAACCTCTTCAAATGGGTGTCTGCTTACGTTCGGATTGCGACTGAGTCTTTCGATCGCCGACCTGTCCTTTACTAAGCAAAAGGGTTCAATCTAAGCACTCAAAGGCGCTTCTACCTCTAGCAACAGAGCCTCTGCTTTAGCCAGGTCGTAAGGGAAAGGCTTTTTAAGCGGTCGATAGTCTTTGGCATGAGCAGCCCCGTGACGGAGAACAGCGTTGACTAAGACGCAAGGTTCTGAGTTGAGGTTGATGGCTCCGTGGGGAACTCCGGGGGGAATGGTGACGACAGTGGGATGGCGATCGCTTAAAGGAATGTATTGATACTGGCGATTTTGCAACACCACTAGCACCATGCTACCCCGGACGACTAAGAGTTGATCGGTTTGAAAATGATGGACAAACAAATCATCAACCATGTGTGCCGGAACTTGTGCTAGCACCGTTTCATGACTAGACTGAGGCGTATAGAATTCAACCATGCCGCCCTTAATCGAATCTAACAAACGAATTTCAACGCGACTGATCAGAGCCATATCAAACACCTCAATACGCATCTTGATACATACAATTGTACGTTGGTCAAGTATAAAGAAGTGTGACAAAAGCAACAGTCCTTCGCTAGCTTAGTGCTGCTAACTTAAGACGGCTTCTGAACAATATTTTCTAAAAACTCCATCAAGCTAGCGTGAGCTAACACCACGTCTGGTTCTCGCTGAATTGCAGTGTAGTATTTCTGCTCAAAGAGGTTGCCTGCTTCTGAAGGGTTGAGCAACGTTTTAGCCTGAAGTACTAAGCCATTTGCGTGGGTTAAGATCTCTACCTCTTCGGCTTTGAGCAAGTCATCAATTTCAACCACTAACCGAGAAATAGGATGAAGCCAGTCGAACCATTCGTCATGCATCACTAGGCGCAATAACTCGTTAGGGCTAACGCGCCCATGCGTTTGCTCGTAAGCACGACGTTCACCATCAAGCAAGAGCTTATGCAGCCGCAGCAGCGCGAGACGAAGGTTTTTGAGGTTGAGGCGATCGGTAATCGATTGATTAGACGAGGGAGAGCGATCGGTGGTCATAGGGGCGATTCCTGTCGAGATCTATCAGCAAATAGATCTATGATTACCTTTCTAGAGAATCTGTGACAGAAATTTTTGAGTTCTTTCTTCTTTAGGATGGTTGAAAAAATTATCGGGCGTGGCTTGCTCTACCAACAAACCGCTATCCATAAACACGACGCGATCGGCAACTTCGCGAGCAAACCCCACTTCGTGAGTGACGCAGACCATAGTCATGCCCGAACCTGCTAGTGTTCTCATTACGTCTAGCACTTCCCGCACCATTTCAGGGTCAAGCGCTGAAGTGGGTTCATCAAATAACATGATTTTGGGCTGCATTGCTAAAGCACGAGCGATCGCCACACGCTGTTGCTGTCCGCCCGACAATTGCCCCGGAAACTTTTTCGCCTGCTCCAGAATTCCTACTCGGTCTAGCAGCCGTAGCGCTTCTGCTTCAGCCTTTGCTTTGGGCCATCGCCTCACCCAAATGGGAGCCAACATCACATTCTGCAACACTGATAAGTGGGGGAACAGATTAAACTGTTGAAACACCATGCCCACTTCACGCCGAATGGTTTCAATATTTTTGAGGTCATGGGACAGAAGAATGCCATCAATGGTAATGCTGCCTTTTTGGTAACGTTCTAATGCATTGAACGTGCGGATAAAAGTAGATTTTCCTGACCCAGACGGGCCCATGACAACCACGACTTCACCCTTAGTCACCGTCAGGCTAACTCCGCGTAGAACATGGAAATTATTGTCGTACCACTTCTCCACGTTGTCGGCAACAATGACTGCCTCTGACCCCACTGCACCATTTGCCATCTCGTCTGTTTGCATCTGTGTCATCCTACTCATTCTCCCTATGTTAGTGCTCTATGATTAGTGCTCTCATTCAATGCTCTGTACTTTTGATGCTCTGTATTTTTAATGCTCTGTATTCAACTGCTTTTCAATCTGACGACTGCCTACAGACATGGCATAACAAAAAACCCAGTAAATAATGCCAATGAAAATGTACGCCTCTGCATAACGTCCAATAAACTGTGGGTTAGCCAAAACTGTGCGGCTAATGCCTAGCAGGTCAAACAACCCTAAAATTGAAACCAGGGTTGTGTCTTGCAGCAAACTAATAAACTGACCCACCATTGCCGGAATCGAAACCTTGAGTGCTTGAGGCAAAACAATGAGTGCTGTAGTTAGCCCCGGATTCAAGCCCAATGCGTTGGCTGCCTCCGACTGCCCTCTTGGAATTGACTGTAAGCCGCCTCGGACATTTTCTGCTAGATATGCCGAGCTAAACAGCGTTAAGCCAATGATGGCTCGAACGACCAAGTTAGGGCGGATGCTAGGGGGCAAAAATAGCGGAATCATATTAGAACCCACAAAAAGTAGGGCAATGAGCGGCACGCCCCGCACCACCTCAATAAACGCTACTGAAAGTCCGCGAATGACAGGCAAGCTACTCTGTCGCCCCAATGCCAGCAAAATTCCTAGGGGAAAGCACAACAAGATGCTGACTACAGCCATGAACACAGTCAGCATTAAGCCACCCCAGTTGCTGGTTCCTACGGGCGTTAGTCCTAGACCACCAGCAATCAGCCACCAGACGATTAGAAAGGAGAACGACCAGGCAAAAGCCAGCCATTGTCCCAGCTTGGGAATACGGTGTCCGGCAATGCGTCCGCCCCAGGTGGTTGCCAGCACTAAACCCTCGATCGCCAATAGCAAAATTCGGAACGGTACAGGGGTAGGCATAAGAACGGCGATCGCTGCCACTAATCCAAACAGAATCAGCGTCGTCCGGCTAAAGAGTCGAGGCACATTGCGGGATAACACTCCCCAGCTAAATCCCCCTAGAGCCGCGATTAGAGCTAAAACGCTCCAAATACGCCACATTTGACCCACGGGATAGCGCCCAATAAAAAACAATGACAAGTTGGCTGGAATTAACTGCCATTTGGCTTGTGTCGTTGCCCAGGACAAAAACCCTAGCAAGGTTCTACTCAGCACTAGCACCAAAACGAGAGTAAGCAGGGTGTTGAACCAGTTGCTAAATAAGTTTTTGCGAACCCAGGCGATCGCCCCTACTTGAGCAATAGGCGGTGGTGAAGCAGTTGAAGGATGGGCAGTTGTCATGGCAGCAATTACTCTCAAAACTAAATCTAAGACCTAGAACTGGATCAGGTTAAGGGTTTACCGTTCTCTAAACTGCACCAAACGGTTTAAGGTGTTCATCACCAATGAAATAAATAGAGTGATGGATAAGTAAATCGCCATGATCAGCAGAATTACCTCAACGGGTCGTCCTGACTGGTTTAGCGTCGTTTGAGCCGTCGCAAAAATTTCGGGATAACCGATCGCCAACGCCAAGCTAGAGTTCTTTGCCAGATTGATGTACTGACTGCTCAACGAAGGCAAAATCACTCGTAGCGCTTGGGGAAAAACCACCAACCGCATCGCCGAACTGGTCGGCAACCCCAAAGCCCGAGCAGCCTCCCACTGTCCCTTAGAGACTGATTGAATGCCTGCCCGCACAATTTCGGCAATGAAAGCGCCTGTGTAAAACACGAGCCCAAATAACATTGCCCCGTACTCTACCGACACTCGTAAGCCGCCTTCGACGTTGCCTTCTGCCATTCTGGGCATTTCCCAGCCCAGCCCAAACAGCACCACTAAAAGACCTACCGTCGCCATACTAAGTAAAATAAGTTGCTCTTGCTGACCCGATGCGCCCTGCTCTTCCATGCGGGTGATGCGGCGCTTCCAAATAAAATATGCTGCGATCGCTCCTGCTAGCAAAATTCCTAACAAAATGCCTAGCAATGGCGAACTTGCTGGCCAAGGAATCACAATTCCCTTCTTACTGACAAAAATTGAACCGGGTAGCTGGGAGGTTTTACCTTTATCTGAAAACCCAAAAAATACTGCAAAATACCAAACAAATAACTGAAGTAAAAGCGGCGTGTTGCGAACCACTTCGACATAAACCAAATTTAATTTGCGCAGCAGCCAGTTATCTGAAAAGCTGGCAATCCCGGCAACAACGCCCAGCACCGTCGTAGCGACAATCCCTACCAAGATTAAGCGCAAGGCATTCAAAAAACTAACAAAAAACGCCCAGTAGTAAGGAGATGTGGTGTCATAAGGAACCAGCGTTTCTCCAATATTAAAACCTGACTGACTGAGCAAAAACCCAAAATTAAACTGTCGTCCTTGCTGTTTCAGGTTGTTAAGCATATTGCTGAAACAGAGATGCGCCACAGCAATAATAATGAGCAATACGATCGCCTGAAACGCAATTTGCACATAGCGCTCATCTCGCCAAATAGGAACCTTTTCGCTGCCATCCATAGGTCGGCTCCTGCCAATTACCTTTCTTGTCTTTGAGTCAGAGCAGAGAGACGTTCGCTGAGAACGTCTCTCGCAGGATTGAAAGAGACGCTCTATTAAAACGTCTCTGCCGCTTTAGCGGAATGGGGGAGAATACATCAAGCCGCCCTCAGTCCAGAGGTTGTTTAAGCCCCGATCGATTTTCAGGGCAGAGCCAGAACCAATATTGCGCTCGTAAATTTCGCCGTAGTTCCCGACTGCCTTGATGACATTAACCATGTAATCGTTCGGCAAGCCTAACTGTTTGCCTAAATCCTTCTCTCCGCCTAAGAAGAGCTTGACATCAGGGCTGTTATCGTTCACTTTCTGTTCTACGTTGGCTTGAGTGATCCCAAACTCTTCGGCTTGGAAGAGCCCGTAGGTCACCCATTTAACGACATCAAACCAGCGTGAATCGCCATTGACAGTAACAGGGCCCAAGGGTTCTTTAGAAAGAACGTCTTCCAACAAAATATTATCTGCTGGGTTCGGAAGAGAAGTCCGCTTTGCTGCTAGTTGAGAGCGATCGGTTGTAATTGCTTCGCAGCGCCCTTCTTGATACGCCGCGAAGTTCGCGTTTGAATCTTGGAATTTCACTTCATTAACCTTAATGCCAGCTTCAGTTGCGCGGCTTGCCAGGTTCAATTCGGTCGTGGTTCCAGTTTCGACACAAACTGCTTTGCCGTCTAGATCTTTGAAAGATTTGATGCCGCTCGCTGTGGTCGCCATCAAGCCTTGCCCATCAAAGAAAGTTGTCGGCGCGAATTCTAAGCCGTTACCGCCTGCAGCATCGCGGCTAGCCGTCCAAGTCGTGTTACGCGCCAGCATATCGACTTCGCCGCTAGTCACAGCCGGGAAGCGAGCAGTGGAATCTAAGTTGCGATATTCAACTTTTTCGGGGTCACCAAAGATAGCAGCGGCGACGGCTTTACAAACATCTACGTCTAAGCCTGTGTACTGACCATTGGAGTCTACAAAGCTGAATCCTGGGATAGTTCCTTCTACCCCACAGATTAATTTGCCCCGAGAAATAATGGTGTCTAAGCGACTGGGTGCACCCGCAGCTGCGGGTGCATCAGCAGCGGGCGAACCAGATATGCCCGTCGGAGCTGTTGTACAGCCCGCTAGTGCCGCTACTGAAAGGGTTGCTGCTAGCAGCACAGAACTCCATCTATACATAGGTGTTTTACTCACTTATCAATCCAATAAAACTAAAACGGACACTATCTCAAACAAGAATGCTTCTAGAATCATTCTAGAAAAGCCTAAAAGTCTTCTGTTCTAATCTGCTTAAGCAATATAGTTCATTTACTCGACCAAAATAAATGACTGTTAAGACAATTCAACGGAAGCACCCAGAAGGTTGACTAGAAGCTTCTGGAAAGATTTCTTCTGGCTCCCCTAACATTCCACTTCTTTTAACTTTCTTTTGTATCAAACTTCACATCTTGCCATCACATAATAAAAAAGGGAGGAACGTAACTTTCATCTACGCATCTCCCTTTGGTTTGATTTCTTAAGTTGGAATTAATAATAATTTTAAATTAACACGTTGCCATGAAAACCCGACAGACTGAGATTTGCTATGCTAGGCTGTCTGTTCTAATTCGCGAATTAGAGGCAGGCGATCGTGGATATAGTGAACTAGGAGATCAGTTTCCTCGGCATTGAGGAGGCGACGAGCACGCATCTGTCGCAATAGCCACTGGATCAGGCTGTTGTCATCCAGGGCTAAAGGAATTTCCGAATAGATTGTTTCAACGAGTGACCAAAACTGACGTAGCATACTGGGACTCATAACAACCTCCGGCTTAAGAATTTCTTTAGATTTACTTACTCTACACTACTAATCCCAGTAGGCAATGTTTTATGGGCAAGAGCACAATAACAGTTACAAATACTTAACAAAGCGATCGCTTTCTTGACCAATCCCTAGAACATTAAGCGACTCAATCGGTATGACTACGGTCATTCTAGACTATAAATGTATAGATCTGAGTCTGCCCAATTCATCTATTCTTTTCCTATCGTTATGGGTCATGTTAAGTTACGAATTCAAGAGTTGGCAGACGCAAAAGGCTGGACGCTTGAAGAGATCGCCAATTATGCTGGCGTTCAATATGCAACCGTCGAGGACTACTCTCAAAACATTCTCAATACTGTTGACTTATCAATTGTCTATAAAATCGCCCGTGTTTTAGAAGCTACCTTAGAAGACTTGGTAGAAATAACAGAAGATTAACGTGGTGCTTTGCCATCTCCCCTGATGAATGAGGGCATAACTCCGACAAAGCCTTAGAATCTTGTCAGGGGCAGAAATCAGGAAATTGATATGGACATTAGACAAGGTTTTGTAGGTGCCGTGGGCAATACGCCCCTAATTCGTTTAAATAGCTTTAGCGAAGAAACGGGTTGCGAAATTTTAGGTAAGGCAGAATTCCTGAATCCGGGTGGCTCGGTTAAAGATCGGGCTGCTCTTTACATCATTGAAGATGCAGAAAAAAGAGGAATCCTAAAGCCTGGTGGCACAGTTGTAGAGGGCACCGCAGGCAATACAGGGATTGGCTTAGCCCATATTTGCAATGCTAAGGGCTACAAGTGCCTAATTATTATTCCAGACACGCAATCTCAAGAAAAAATTGACTTGCTGCGAACGCTGGGTGCAGAGGTTCGGACGGTTCCGGCAGTCCCTTACAAAGACCCTAATAACTATGTGCGGTTGTCGGGCAGAGTGGCGGAGGAAATGGAAAACGCGGTATGGGCAAACCAGTTCGATAACCTTGCCAACCGACAAGCGCATTACGAAACGACTGGGATGGAGATTTGGCAGCAAACTGAAGGCAAGGTTGACGCTTGGGTGTCGGCTACTGGAACTGGGGGAACCTATGGAGGCGTAGCGCTGTTGCTTAAGGAGAAAAATCCCAACGTGAAATGCGTGTTGGCAGACCCGATGGGCAGCGGCTTATATAGCTATGCGAAAACTGGAGAAATTCATGCTGAGGGGAGTTCTGTTACGGAAGGAATTGGCAATAGTCGAGTGACAGCGAATTTGGCAGGGGTGCCGATCGACGATGCCATACAAATTGATGACCCCGAGGCACTGCGGGTGGTGTATCAATTGATGCGAGAGGATGGCTTATTTATGGGTGGCTCGGTTGGCATTAATGTAGGTGCGGCGATCGCCTTGGCTAAACAAATGGGTGCAGGACACACTATTGTTACAGTCCTTTGCGATGGTGGCGCTCGCTATCAGTCGAGGTTGTTTAATCAGGAATGGCTTAAATCAAAAGGGTTGAAGCCAGGTTAATTGAAACGACGCGCTGGGGCACGACCATGGCAAAAGATGTAGGCAACACTCTAAAGACGGCGACAAAAATTAATTTGTCCGATCGCCGCCAAGTTCTACGAAACTCGGTCGGAGGAAATGACCCAGAGGATTACTACAGAGTCACGCTCAAAAGCCGCAGCCGCTTTAGCCTAGTGATGGATAAGCTGAAACGCAATGCTGATGTGCAACTGCTCGATCGCCAGGGCAAAGTTCTGCAAACCTCGGCGCTGCGGGGCAAACGGTCAGAAGCGATCGACCGTACCCTGGACAGTGGCACCTACTACGTTCGCAGTTTCTCTAACAAAAGTAATACCCGTTATCGCCTTATCCTGACTGCTACTTCTATCCAGAGCGGCGACCCTTCCTCTCTCCCCCTTCCTCTTGCCAATCTGCCTAAAATTAAGTTAACTCCAGTAGCAACAGGGTTAATAGAACCCACTTTTGTAACGAATGCGGGCGATGGCAGCGATCGCCTATTTGTAACGGAGAAAGCAGGCAAAATTCAAATTATTGAGAACGGCAAACCTAAAGTTTTTTTAGATATTAGCGATCGCGTTTCTACTGCTAGCGAACAAGGACTTGCTAGTGTTGCCTTTCCATTGAGTTATTCCACCACTCGTCGCTTTTACGTAGACTACACCAATAAAAACGGAGATATCGTGATCTCTCGTTTCCAAACTAGTGCTACCAATCCTAACGATGCCATTGAAGCCAGTGAACAAATTCTGCTCACCATTCCTCATCCGGGTGCTCAAAACCACTATGGCGGACAGCTTGCCTTTGATGCCAACAACTACCTTTACATTTCAACAGGCGATGGCGGCGGCGGGGGTGACCCAAATGGCAATGCTCAGAATCCTCAATCCCTTTTAGGCAAAATCCTCCGCCTTGATGTGGAATCTCCGAGCGCCAATCCCTATGCCATTCCGAGCACCAATCCTTTTGGCGCAGCCAGCGACCCCCAAAATAATGTGCGCGATGAAATTTGGTCATTAGGATTGCGTAACCCGTGGCGTTTCTCGATCGATGCGCCTACTGGGAACCTTTACACTGCCGATGTTGGGCAAAATCGTTACGAAGAAATTAACTTTCAACCCGGCAGCGCTGGCGGACAGAACTACGGCTGGAATTTATTAGAGGGCAACACGCCTTATCCTGATGACAGCAAAGTGGTTAACAAAACAGGCTTAACGCCCCCGGTTTTTGTCTATGACCGTGACGAAGGGCGGTCTATTACAGGTGGCTATGTTTATCGCGGGAATGCGATCGCTGGGCTGCAAGGTACCTACGTCTACGGCGATTTTGTCAGCGGCAAAGTTTGGGGACTCCGCCAAACTTCCGCTGGCACCTGGGAAAATCAACTGCTTGTAGATTCTCCCTATCTCATTTCTACCTTTGGACAAGATGAAAAGAACAACCTTTATCTGACGAATTTCTCCAGCGACAGTGATAAGGGCGTAATCTACCGAATCGATGTTGCTTAAGGTCTGTCCCTGACTAAGAGTTCCTTCAAAAAACAAATATTTGTTCCGAATCGCTCGGCTCTTGTGGACACGCTTTCGGTCGAATGCTTAAACAAAAGCCTTTGTCAAGATCTGGCTTTACTGATTTCTGACTCATCTGTCAGAAATCATCTTGGCAGGCAAACGCTAGATAAAGTTTTTGTAAAAAGAATATAGTTAGTTAGTTCTTGTGTCAGTATGGGGACAATTGTCTGAGTATTATTCGATACCCATCGTCTAGTACTGAGTCAGAATGTTCTACCTGTTTCCCAAGTTACTAGATAAGGAACCCTAAACACCTATGTCAAAGTCATTGAAAAATCTAACAGTTGGATTGTCGGGATTGGCGATCGCCTCAATCTGTTTAACTGGGTTTGCCTCTTCTGCATCAGCCTTTTCTTTTACCAATAACACTGTAGGAGTAAGCACTGAAGACCTTAACAAGTCTTTCACTGTGAAATTTGACGGAAACGTTTCCACTCAAACTGTTTCAGGCTTAACCTCAGAAGCCACATTCAAGTTTCTGGGCTTTGCTCCCACTTCAAGCACCACTACGACAGGCAAAGGGAAAAGCGCTGTCACAACGACGGTAGCGCAAACGATTGCTCAGTTTGAGATTGTGCTTAAAAACACGTCTAGTGGCGCAATTGGTTCTAGAGTTTCCGGTTTGGGATTTAATACTGATAAAGAAGAAACTGCCGCGAGTTCTTCCGGCTTATTCACCAACGGGCACCTAAATGGATCCCTTCCCAATCAATTTGGGGATATTGATGTATGTTACAACGATGGTAACACCTGTCAGGGTGGACAGAACGGCGGTGTGAACAACAATCAGTCGCTACCTGGATCGTTTCAACAAGGAAGCTTTCTGGCAAGCCTTACCCTGAATGGTGCAATCAATAGTTTCTCGCTATCTAACTTGGGTGTACGCTACCAAAGTATTTCAGGAACATCCTTAGGTACCAGTGGAACGGGTAAATCTATTTTGTTTGTTCCTCCTGTTACTCCACCGCCACCAACCCGAAAGGTTCCTGAACCTGCGACAATCGGTGCATTGATGATTACAGGGTTAGCGGCTCTCCGCTTCAAAAAGAAGCGTAGGCAAGAGACTTGTGAAGCTTAGTCATTTCTAAAAAGGTTGATGAGTTATTCCTAGAGGTGCGTTATTAAACGCACCTTTTTTGCATTTCTAGGCAGAATCTCTTAAACTAAGCCGATTGGGATAGTTGCTATCGAGCAGCGATCGCTCCGACCTTCTCAACGGGCTTAGAGAAATCAAGCGGTACGCTTAACTGCCAGGGCTTTCCTGGATAAAACAACAGTTGATAAACATGCAGTGCGCCATACCTAAAAGAAGCCTCAAACGACTGTAAATACAGATACCACATGCGCAAAAAGCGATCGTCATAAGTAGGAGAAAGAGCCGCAATTTCTGAGCGATTCTGGGTAAAATTCATTGCCCACAGCTTTAAAGTTTCAGCGTAATGGGGCTTGAGGTTTTCGCAGTGGGCAAGAGTTAGCTTCGCCGCCATCATCTCTTGGGCTAATTCATGAATCTGTGGGGCATAGCCTCCTGGAAAAATATATTTGTCAACCCAGGCTCCATTCCGTTCTTTGCTGGTTGTGCCGATCGTATGCAGCATTCCTGCTCCACCGGGTTTCAGTAATGTTGCTGTCTTGTGCATGAAGGTGCCAAAATTTCCCTTGCCCACATGCTCAAACATGCCAATGCTGACAAACTTATCGTATTGCCCCTGAATCTCTCGATAGTCTGCCAGCACAATTTTGATTTTATCTGTCAAGCCTCTTTGCTCAATTCGCGCTTTTGCTAGCTTCTCTTGCTCTAGGCTCAGCGTAATGCCTGTTCCTAAAATGCCATAATGCTCGGCAGCATAAATCAGCATTCCACCCCAGCCGCAGCCAATGTCAATCAATGACTCTCCAGGCTGGAGTGACAGTTTGCGGCAAATTAGCTCATACTTTTGGTTTTGCATTTGCTCCAGCGTGTCGCTTTCATGCAAACGATAGCCGCAGGAGTAAGTTAGCGTTGGGTCAAGAAATTGTTGGTAAAAGTCGTTGCCTAGATCGTAGTGATGCTGAACATTTCTGCGGCTATTTTGAATCACTGTAGGCAGAGTTAAAAGTCTCTGAGTGATGGCTTTGAATGCAAGCTTAACTGCAAACTGAGCATTAACTTTGTTGTACACTCCGTTGCGATAAAACAGTCCAATAAGTTCGACTAAATTATCATTTTTTTCATCCCACCAACCTTCCATGTAGGCTTCACAAAAACCGAGTGCGCCGTAGGTCAGAATGCGATCGTAGGTTTTAGGATTGTGGATATTGAGATGGACTTGGGGCAAAGTGCCAGCGGTGCCAAAGTTAAATTTTTGACCTTGCGGGTTAGTCACGGTCAAGTCGCCTGATTCAATTGAGCTAAAAAGCTGGTAGAGATAGTGCTCTCCACTCGGCAGTTGGTTCATTGTGAGATTCCTTTGAAGTAAAACTTTGGCGAAATGTTTCGACTAGGCTAATGAAACCTGACTTTATCGTTGGATTTAGAGTAGGTCTTGAGCTTGACTTTATCCATCGTTCATTGGAGTTGTTTCCGGCGATGTGTAGATTGCAGACAGGCTCTCAACCTTTTTCAATGTTCAGCGTTTAACGGATATCGAAGCAGAGCTAAGTGATGTAATAGTATTTAGTTAAGCGATGGGAATGTACAAACAAGAACTTTATTTATAGCTTTCTACAGGTTAATTCTCCACCACTTCGACTGTACTTGCACGATTTCTTTGTTTGATCAATTAAGCTGGTAAACGGAACTGATAGCGCCATTCGATTGCCGCTAGTCTGTACACACTGGCAGTCATAGGCATCAAGAGAACGTTCAGAAATCGATCGCTTGATGAGCGCTAGATTTCTGACTCCACAGTTCGTAAATTCACGGAAGCTTTGTTCATTACCGTCTGTATCTATCTCAGCAATAACAAACTTTTCAGGACCCTTAGACTGCTGATAAATCCGTAGATCCTGAATGTAATTTGAGGGACCACTTCTTGGAACGAAGGTTACTGGGGTATTATCTGGATTGGCGTCTGATTTAATCTCTACAGGTAAAGAGAAATAATCCTGCTGCTCAACAAAACTGTTGAACGTTCCTCTAAAACCAAACGGCTGACGATTAGCAAGATATTGAAACCCAAGAATGTCTATACCGTCTGGAGAAACCTTGAACGTTGCCTCCATAACACTGTCGTCTGCTCGACAGAACAGAAAGCTATATTGTGGGCTGAGATCAGAGGACGATTGAGCATTCACAGGCGACGACAAGTATAAAAGTAGAATTAAGGGAATTAAGGCTAAGCTAAAGCAAGCAATTATTTTTCTCATAGAGTTTAACTTGTAAAGTTATCTAAAACTATCTATAAAAATCAAACTTAAGGTCACGAGAATTGGTTTCGCTGTGATGTTGGGGCGATCATATCGTATTATGTGTACGAGTATCGGTTCCAATGGTGAGCATCTATTGGAAGTAATGGGGAAAGTTTGGTGAAAATCCAGCGCTGTCCCGCAACTGTGAAGAGGGCGACCCTTGCGGTATCTGCAAAGCAGCGCGCCAGTCAGCCTCTCTAAGTCAGAATGCCCGCCGATCCATGTACCTCTTACCCATCTGCGAGGCACGGATGAAGACTGAAATTTTGCAACCCCATAAAGCAAGACGGCGATCGCGTTGGTCATTGGGTCGTCGCCGATCAAGACGCGCTGAGGACTTCTTGATTTGACCTAATGTTTTTAAATGTGGATTCTAGGCATTTTTGCTAGAGACTCCCTGTAATCGTTCGCTGACCCATCTCTTGGAGAAGTCAGAAGAGATGCTTCTCTGAAACGATTTGGATGCGCATCTACTTTATCCATCTCTCCAACTCATTATGGAAGTTAATTATGGTTCATCGATTTGGCGATCGCGCTCGGGGCGATCGTCGGCAAGAGAATGAGTGCTGGCAAAACGCTTTCATTCGCAGTAATGCTGCGGTGATTGGTTACTATGCCTGGTCTGGGTTTGAGAGTGTGGGAACAGGCTTGGTGGTGTGTCAAGTTGAACCGCCTCCTGTGCCAGTCTCTTACCTTCATCTTTGGAAATTCAAGACTCAATTTATTCCTCAGTATGCGGTTGAGTCGGGCTTGCTAGAATTTGGGGTCGATAGTGGCACTATCCCTTCTCTGGTTCGGTCAATTGAACGTTATGATCCCTATCGAGACGTTATGCTGTTGATTTATGCAGATCGACAGGTTGAAGTGAACTGGTTTCGCAATTCCAATCTGTCTCCGCTTGAATGTTATCGGCAAGTGCGCGATCGCTGGGAAGAATTCTTCCCTTGTTCTTTACTATCGGAATCACCGAACTCTCTTAATGACCCTTGAAATACTTGATTTACCGCGCCCTCGCTGGAACGTTATTACCGCTACCGTTGTGCTTCACTTGGGTGTACTGCTCGCTTTTTTACCAGGTACCTTTAGCTGGGCTGCTGTCGGAGTAGCAGTTTTTTTACATTGGGTTACGTTGGGTTTAGGAATTACGTTAGGGTTTCATAGGCTGGTCAGTCACCGTAGCTTTCGTGCTCCAAAATGGCTGGAGTATTTCTTAATTTTATGTGGCTCATTAGCCGGACAAGGAGGTGTACTGGGTTGGGTTGGGTTTCATCGGATGCATCATCGTTATTCTGATCAAGTGCAAGATCCGCATAACTCGACTCAGGGACTTTGGTGGAGCCACATTAGTTGGCTGATGCATGATGTGCCGATGCGAACGGAGTTAGCGAAGTATACGCAAGATGTTTCCGCTGATCCGTTTTATCAGTTTTGCCATAAATACTATATCTTCCTTCAAGTTGCGTTAGGCGTTGGGCTGTACCTGATAGGGGGCTGGTCTTTCGTCGTATGGGGAACTTTCGTCAGATTGTTTTTTGGATTCCACTGCACTTGTTTTGTGAACAGTGCTTGTCATCAATGGGGATATCGCACGTATGAGACGGGCGATCGCTCCACGAATTGCTGGTGGGTTGCTTTAGTAACTTACGGTGAAGGTTGGCACAATAACCATCATGCCTTTCAACATTCTGCTCGGCATGGGTTGCAGTGGTGGGAGATTGATGTAACTTGGCTAACCATTCGGGGCTTGGAGAAGTTGGGAATTGTTTCTCATGTTAAAGAGGCATCCCCTTAAACGTTGTCAAGGAATGAACTAATCGATTTAAAGAGAGGGGAGCAGTTTTTGCTTCCCTTTTCTATATCCTATTAACATTATTCGTTTGATGCAATTCATTTAATGCAATTTAGCAGGGTACTTAGTCTGGAAAATACTGTCTTAAATACATGATCAGCAATTTCTTCGTTTCTCCTAAAACTTGTTGACGAAAGTGGCGATCGCCAGTCAGCGAAAATATTTCAAGTCCACTTGCGGCTTCAACACTCACTGTTGCAATTAAGTTTCGTTGACGTGCTTCAAGTAAAGGATTACGGAATTCAAAAGAGTCTGCTAGCTGCCGTACAATTTCTTGGTTAAAAGCAGTATCCATCGTCAGAATTTCTTTAGAAATAAGACGAGACTGAGCAAAGACAGATCGGTATCCAGGGTTTGCTGCAACGAATTGATCAAAGGCATCAATTAAGTGATTAATGTAATCATCAAGCGGCAGCGAAGTGGTATCGCTCGTATGTAGATCTGCAAATAGTTCCCGCAATTGGTTGAAATAGCGATCGGCTAAAGCATGAAAGATTGCCAATTTATCCGGGAAGAAGCGGTACAGCCCCCCCACAGAGGTATCTGCCCGTGCTGCAATATCGTCGGCGGTCACAGCGTCATATCCAGCTTCAGCAAATAGCTCTGCCGCCGCATCCAAAATTTGCTCAAACCGCTTTCGGCTTCGTGCTTGCTGCGGGAGCCGCCAGCGAGGTTCTTGAGGATCTTGATCAGATAGTTTAGCCATTGCTCAGATTTAGGTTGACAAACGCGAGGAAAGCCTCATATCTTGAAAATGTGAGAAAATTCTCGCGTTTCTAGTTTACTTTACTCTTATGAGAGAAGCGACCATGCAACAGAATTCTCAACTTCTCGAAGCCAAGTCGGACGGACAACTTTTTGACAAGCGAATCTCCTACAGGTTCTTTTTCGGTATGAGTTTTCTCATTTGGTTGATAGCAACAGTGGTATTGCGGCTATGGGGACATACCCTTTTTGTTCCCGCTAGTAATCTGAGCATGATCAGTAGTTTCTTGTTCTCTCTGACGTGTCTGCCACTGTTAGTTTATGTCATTTTTCAATGGCAGAAGGTGCCACCACATCAACGCCCAGAGGCTGCTATGTATTTGGCAATTCCAGGAATGCTGCTGGATGTTGTAACGACTTATTTGTTTAGGCAGGCTTTTCCAAACATTCTGTCGACTGCCAATGGTGCTTTTGGCGCATGGCTCCTGTGGGGATACGCGATCGTGCTGGTGACAGGCTTAGTGACTAGCCGCAACAGTAAACCACAGTCTTTATAGCAGTACATGAGATGCCAGCATGAGGAGTTCTTAGAATGACGCTTTTAAGTTACCTTGTCGCGATCGCCGCGATCGATAGTTTCAATCCAACCGCAACCGCCTTTCAGATTTATTTGTTAACAACTCCTAAACCTGTGGCTCGATCGATCGCCTTCATTGCTGGCATCTTTTTAACGTACTGGGCAGTGGGTTTGTTAGCAACATTGGGGCTTTCCAAATTAATTAATTCGGTGTTCATGAATTATGGTGAGTGGGGGTATGCTATTCAATTCACTCTCGGTATCACATTTCTTTATCTAGGTTGTACCCTGAATTCATCCTCTGACTTTAATCAGTCAGTTTCAAACAAGCCTCGTTCACTCCAGCCGATTTATACTTTTTTGCTGGGCATGAGCGTCACATTTTTAGAAGCTCCTACGGCATTTCCTTATCTGGCTGCGATCGATCGAGTTGCTCATGCCAAGCTCAGCTTGTTAGATCTTGCAGGATTTCTAGTCATTTATAACTTAGTTTTTGTGATGCCGCTAATTGGTCTGGTTGGCATTTACATTGCATTCCAAAGTAGGAGTACTGAACTTTTGAAGCGGGTTAATCAAGTTATTACAAAGTGGTCTCCTAAAATTCTGCGGGTATTGCTGCTAGTCGTGGGGATTGTTCTCTTAGCTGACTGTATTGCATTCATAGTCGGTCGTTCATTCCTGTAGGGGCTACTCCACTAAAGGCAGCACTAAAGGTAAGCGCACCCGAAAACAACTCCCTACACCTTCTTTGCTGCTGACTGTAATCTCGCCGTCATGCTGCTGAGCGATCGCCTGGGCGATCGATAGTCCTAGCCCTTGTCCACCCAAACGGTAAGACCGTGCCCGGTCTGCCCGCCAAAATCGTTGAAACACTAGCTTCAAACGCTCCGGCGCAATTCCGATTCCGGTATCTTCAATGTTGACAACTACAAATCGATTGACCCGTCCCAAAGTTAACGCGACTGTACCGCCCTGGGGAGTGTACTGCAAAGCATTTTCTAACAGGTTAGAAAACAGCCGATTTAGCTTTGATGTATCGCCTAAAACTGTTAGTCCAGCAGCCAAACTTGATTTGAGCGCAATTTTACGAGAGTGGGCTTGAGGCTCCAATAGGGCAATTAAATCGTGCAAAACTTTATCGAGTAAGATAGGCTTTAGCTCAACTGATGACAATGCCGGATTAACGGCAGTCGATCGCGCTAGTAACAATAGATCTTCCACTAACCGAATCATTTGATTTGTAGCACTGGCGATCGCCGATAACTTTCTAGCATCTTTAGGATGAATGCGTTCAGGATGCTTCAAAATTACATCAATTGAAGTTTTAATAGCAGTTAGGGGGCTGCGTAACTCATGGGAAGCATCGGCAGTAAACTGTTTTAACTGCTCAAAGCTTTGGCGGGTCGGCTTTAGTGACTCGTTAACTAACCAAACGCCACCCACTCCGGTTAACGCTAGTGCAACTGCGCCGCCCACGCCAAAACCCCAGCGCAACCAATTGATGACATCCTCAATTTCAGACATTGATTCACTGGCACGAATATAGCCTTCTAACTTTAAATCGGGCTGCTCTAATTGACGGGAGTAGACCGGAATTGTGAACGTGCGAATGCGATCGCGTGGTAACGTTAAAATTCCAACTCGCAGCGGCAAATTAACCTGAATTGATCCTTGTTTAGCAAGCTCCTTGCCTTGTTCATTGAACCAACTCAAACTCTGACGATTCCGCCGAAATAAATCCTGCCAAGGAATTTCTGCTCGATTGTCCAAATGCTCGCCGCCCTCTAACTTAACGGTTGTCAGACTAGGAGCCGCCGACTGTGCTAGCGTTAACAACCGATTATCGACCTGTTGGTAAAGGCTATGGACAAAAAAGAGATAAACTGCTGCCGCTGATGCTCCAAAAATAACCGCCATAACCGTTAAATAAGCCAACAGGAGCCGCCAACCAAAGTCTCGAATCAAGCTTCAACCCCCAGCCCCTTCAACCGATAGCCCAGACCATGCACCGTTTCAATCAAATCAGTCGGCGCACCTGCTGCTTTGAGCTTGTGCCGCAAGCCTTTGATGTGAGTTCGTACTGTTTCTTCGGTTGGTGGCTCTTCTAGTGACCACAACCGCTCTAAGATTTGACTACTGCTAAAAACTCGTCGTCCGTTGCGGAGAAATAATTCCAACAGCCCATATTCTTTAGGCGTTAAGGCTAGGAATTTTTTACCATAGGAGACTTCGCAACTGCTAGGGTCAAGTCGTAATTCACCTAACTCATAAATAGTGGGTAATGCTGCTCCACCGCTACGCCGCAGCAATGAACGAATCCGCGCTAGTAACTCGGTTAAATCAAAAGGTTTGATCAAGTAATCATCCGCTCCGGCATCTAGCCCTAAGACGCGATCGCCCACGGTATCCCTAGCAGTCAGCATTAAAATTGGGATGGTGCAATTGTGCGATCGAATCTTACGGCAAAGGCTAACGCCATCAATATCTGGCAGCATCACATCTAGCAAAATCAGGTCGTAGGTGTAAGCTTCTACCAGTTCCCAAGCGCTACTTCCTGCGTATGCCACATCAATCACATAATTCTGATCAGTTAGGTCTTCTGCCAGCGCGTCTGCAATGCGTTCATCATCTTCAACGAGTAGAATTTTCATGGCTTTACTCCTTCACAATGAGCCACGGCAGATGCTCATCCTACGATACTGGAAAGAGTATTTAATTTACGTAAAAATAATCAATTAGGGGAGAGATCTTTTTGACACATCTGCCAGAAATTACTCTCCCCTGAATAAAACTACCCTAGAACCTTAAGACCCTAGTTGCTCAGTATCTGCTGCAACTGTTGCTGCAAATCGGAGTCTTGACGCACGGCAGTCAAGATTTCATTGAACCGATTTAGTTCTAAGCCTTGAGACTCGACTGCTTGCACTCTGCGAGTTTGAGTTTCGCTCTTGATATCCTCAAGTTGTGAAACAACCTGCTGAACTGCCTGTTGCTCTTGAGGAGTTGCGGGGGTGCTGGTCTGAGTTGCAGTAGGAGATTGCTGGACGTTGTACAGTTCTCTAAACCGATCCTCTGACAGTCCCGCTTCTTCAATGGCTTCGCTAACTTGCTGTTGCGCCGACTTCTGTATCTCTTGCAACTGCGGAATGACTTGAGCAAACTTTTGCAATTCCGCCGTACTGACAGCCGTTGCCGGCGTTTCTGTTGTAGGCGCTGCACCAGGGTTCTGGGGCGAAGCGGGAGTAATGCTAGGAGCCTGAGGCGAGGTAGGCGAGAGGCTAGGGGTACTGGAAGGATTGGAAGGAGGAGTTGCGCTCGGTGCCACAGGAGTTTGAGCAGATGCAGGAGCCTCGGTTCTGAGTCCGTCTGCCTCTCCCTTGGTCGCTGTGTCAACTTTGCTAGAGGGATAACCAGGAGACATGCTAGGGGCAGTCGTTTCAACCGGGTTTGTGTCAGGTGCTGTTAAGCTTTGGGGCTTTGGGGTTGGAGGAGTAGGCGAGGCTGAGCCTGGAGTGGTGCCTGGATATTCCATACTGCCTGAAGGCTTGTCACTAGGACTCATGCTGTCGCTAGGCTCTGGGGCGGAAGGCTCAATGCTGGGTGGAGTTGTCTCACCAGGTGTTGAAAACTCGGGAGAGGTGCTAGGAGTTGTTTGAGGTTCTATCGTCTGGGGTTCTAATGAAGATGGAGGAGTTGCTGCTTCTCGAGGCTCTGAAATGGATGGTACTGCATCAAGTTGCTCTCCACCTGGGCAACGCGAATTAAGAGGGGTAACTTCGCACAAAATTTTCATTCCCTCTGCTGACATCACAATTTCTTCAGAAGTAGTAGATTCGCCAGAAGTTTGTGATAGGACTGGGAGGCTAACTAAAAAGCTGGCACCCGCAGCGCCCATGACTAAAATATTTTTGAGTAGATTCGAGCGATCGCGCATGACCATATTGAAACTCCTAATGTTGGGTTTAATTTCGTGTCTTGTGTAAACCAATAGACCTGAATTTTCTAGAGAGATGAAATCCCTAAAAAGCTCTCGTAAACTGGTAAGACTTTGTTCGAGTGAGTGGTTCAGTGAAGCAGCAAGCTACTGCACAATCGACGAAGAATTGACGGTAATCTCGATCGGTAGTCTACAGATGAATGACGATTAGACAGGTAGTTTACAGTAGGCACACAGCATCTAGCGAAATGCTGCCGATAGACTAAAAGGTCTGTTGTCAAAAGAGCAAATTTCGATGAACTTGACTTTCGCGATCTGGAAATGTTGTATCCAAAAGATTTCCTGATGCCGTAAGCCTAATGAGCAGAGCTTGACCTGGTAAGCATCACTGAACCTCCATTGAAGATAGGCGAAGTATAGATAGCTACGGTTAATCGCCAACTCGAACTACACTAAAGGTAAGATGTGAAGATTTTGTGAAGGTAGACTTTAAGTAAAGCTGTAATCCTGGCTGTTAAACGGTTAGAAAATTTTTGTTACTCTCCTAGTTCACTATTATCTCTGTGGATCAACTTTTATCAACTAAGAAAAATTACCTCTTGTGACTGATGCGCTTTGACAGTTCATCAATGCGATCGCTCTCTTAACAAGCAAACTTTACTCCGCATAAAAGCTTTACTCTGCATAAAAGTAGGATTTCAGCAAAATATCATTGACCCTATGCTCACCTTTTTCATGAGCAAAGTACTGGGGGACAGTGAATATTATTAAAGAGTTAAAGACCTAAAGTTTCTCAATCTTCAACTCTGGGTATCCGGTTGCCCTATCCAACTCGCGGATGAATTTGAGGTGGGGCAAAATGCCAATAATGAGTTCGGCAGTAGTGAAGATAAGGCAGCCTTTGAGAAGATGACCCCCGATCGTATATCCAGTGGAATCGGCGATCGCCATATGGCAGTGGCAGCCATGCCGAGATAAAGTTCCTACTAGCGAAACAATCTCGAACCTGTTCTCGTATACCTTGCCCTCTGGTTGATTTGCCAGCCGCAGAGTGGCTTGAGTAAGGCTGCCCACACAGGTCACAATGCAAGCGGCTTCCACACTATGCTTTTCTACAAACGCCTCTAATTCCACCTTGAGGTCTTGTTGGGGGGTGAAGCGGAGAGCAACAGTTTCCATGGCTTTTCTAGAGCAATGATTTTGTAAGATCAACAAAAAGGAAGAAATAGTCAAAAAATAAGGTGCGTTACTAACGCACCTTGCTTTAAATTAATGGAGCTGACGGGAGTCGAACCCGTGTCCGCCCTGGGTATTAATACTCCGATCATTCACAGGTTTAGCCTATCTAATCCTCAAGGCGGGAACCGTCTATTGTCCCAGACGTGGGATTCTCTAGTTGAGTCTTAGCAAGTTTGCAACTAAAGGAACCAAACTTGAGCATCCGTTGGGGTTGGTCTACAGTCTTAACGGAGTCGGATCGTAGACGCTCGAACCTATAAGAGGTTTTTAGGCAACCGCAGCTGCTTTACGAGCAAAGGGTACTATGTTGTTCGCATGTACGTGTTTTGAGCCATTGATTTTCGAGAGTTAGCCCGCTCTCGACCTGCATCGCGAAATAACGTTCGCCAAAACGTCGAAACCGTGACAGCCCCGTGTTTTGTTTACTCATTATAACTGCATTTTGAGCAGGTGGGGCTAAGGTTATTAGAAACTTGGGGGTGGATTGGCGATCGCCATTTTTGAAGAATTAAGGGCACCTCGAAAAATTGCTTGCGGGATCTCAGTATGAGCTCATAGAGGGTAGTCAGGCATTCGGTAGTGTTCTAGACCTGTGGATAGGTGATTAGATATCTAAACCAAATTTGTAACGATTGATGACTAGTCCAATGACCGCATCATGCAGCCACTGGGACTTGGAAAAACAAATCGTTTTACGGGCTAAACGTTTAATCCGTCTCCGCAAGGTGAGATGCTTACGCTCAATGGTTTGAGTATGCGTTTTGCTTATTGTCTGGAAAGCGGGATGGAGATGACGCTGATATGCTCCCCCAGCATCGGTATAGAACCGGGTAATTCCAAAAGGTTCCCAAAAATTATAGGCAGCACCGAAGCGATCGCACTTTCCTAATGAAAGAAGAGCGGTTAGGACAAAGCGATCGCTTCGGTGCTGATTCTCAAACGAATTGCGATCGTTCCATCGATATACATTCCGTTCCTGCACCAATCTTTGAACGAGCGGTTTATAGTTCGCTGATAAATCTGACTCAGCCTGAATACACCCAACAAATTTGTTATCTTGCAAAATTTCTATAGGAGTTTTCGACTGTGTTTGAAACTGCTGATAATACACGTCGATCGCCTGCTGGAGGATTTCTTCTAAGAGGATGTCTGAGAAGTCTAAATTGCTATCCGACGCCGCCCCCTAAATCCCCCATTCTGGGGGACTTTGAAGGAGGACTGGTGCGGAAGTCCCCCAGAATGGGGGGTTGGGGGGCAAGTGCAAGAATCCTTAATACTTCTCAGGCATCCTCTAGGTTTTGATTCGTCATTTGCTGAAGATGAGCCAACTTAGCCGCAGTACTCTTATTCAGTTGCGTGTTAATGTCTATTGTGCAACCTTGCCACTATCACTGTTAACTTAGCATAGCGTTCTTCTAAAAAGTCGATCGCCCCTATAAAAGTAAAGCGAGTCAAACGGCGATCGCTTCTCCAAAATTCAATCTACAAGGCGATCGCCCTATACCTCACCGTCCAAAATACTATTGATATCTCGCGTTGCCTATAGAATTCGCAGAACTTCAGTAGCATCATCCCGTTCAAAGTAAAAAATCAGGTATTTCCTGAAATCTTTTACAGCCCATTTCCGTAATCCCTGCAAACGAGGATTTTCGACCAAGCATAAACTACCCATTCCTGGCATTCTGGCAAGCTAGGCGATCGTCAACCGTGCAGAATCAAAAAATTGTAGGGCGCTGCTCTCACTCGTTAAGAGCCGCTTATCTTAAACGAACCGAGTTAATTGCACTCGGTAGCGTTCTTTTCTAGTTACTGCCACTTCCCCAATTTCTAGCCGACCTTTGCCTCGAATGGCTACCAAATCGCCAGACTTAAGCTGATGGCTCGACTGCGTGATATCTTTCCAATTGACCCGGACATCGCCGCTGTTAATGAGATCTGCCATTTTGCTACGCGACATGCCGAAGCCCGCAGAAGCGACAGCATCTAAACGCATTGAGGCTTCGGTGGTCGTTAATTCTTTTTTCTTAGGTTCACGCAGCTTTAGCTCACTCCAATCGATTCGGCGCGTTTTTACGGGCACCGATCGCACCTGAGTTAGACTTTGCTCTAAAAATTCCACCATTTCGGGGACGACGATCGCCTGTGCCCCGCGTTCGCCTAAGACTATAACATCGCCGACTTTTTCACGCACAATGCCTGTGCCCAACAGCGCTCCTAAAAAATCTCGGTGGGTTGCCTGATCGAAGAGAAAGTTTCCGGCAATATCGAGGGCTGCGACTGCCACTTGGGATGTATCTAGGGGAATATCAGAACGGGCGATCGCCACTCGCTGGCGTTCGGCTTGAGGGTATCCACCCCAGGGCAGTAGCTCAACTTCGGTGAGTCGTGCAAAGACTTGTTGAACTTCGGCTAATTCTGGAGGTGACAAAAAATCAGAAGCAATAACGTCCCAAGTCTTAAGGGCTTGCTCAGCTTGGTCGACGATCCGGACGACCGCTTCTCGATTTTCAACACCCTTAAGGAGTTCTTCGCGTGGCAGCATAGATAAGTTTGTGTAATGCTTTTCAATTTTATCGAGACTTTGGGGTTGTGCGTTAGCAGGGCGAAGAATAGTTGTGTCAATTCGATCTCAAATCATTTCTGAAGTTCGCGCTTCTCTGTTTTTAGCGCTTCCCCTAGCCGGGGCACAGATGGCGCAGGCAGCGATCGCTTTTGTCGATACTGCCATGATGGGTCAATTGGGCAGCCAAACATTGGCGGCTGGGGGGTTGGGTGCAATTAGCTTTGGGGCTTTGCTGATTATTGGTTCGGGCATTGTGGCAGCAGTAAGTCCGATCGCGGCTGAGGCGCATGGGGCTGGACAGCCGCAAAAAGTGGGGCAGGTGATTCGTCAAGGATTTTTGCTGGCGATTTTGGTTGCTTTGCCAATCATGGCGTTGATTTGGCATATGCGATCGCTGTTAAGTTCGTTGGGGCAGCCGCAAGAGCTTTTGGAGCAGACCGAACTTTATTTACGGGCAATCGTTTGGGGCTATTTACCGGGCTTAGGGTTTGCTGTTCTAAAAGACTTCGCTTCAGCGATTTCCAAGCCTCGCTCGGTCATTATTATTACGCTTTGCAGCGTGCCCCTGAATATCGTGGGCAATGATGTGCTGATGTATGGCAAATTGGGATTGCCCGCGTTGGGTTTGGAAGGAATTGGGTGGTCGAGTACGATCGTTTTGTGGAGCATGTTTTTGGCGATCGCTCTTTATATTCGCAGCCAACGACAGTTTAGAATTTACGGCATCTTTCAAGGTTTTCCAAAGTTCGATCGCGGCATGATTCAAGAACTACTTCACATTGGCTTGCCCATTGGTATTATTGCCTTCGTCGAAACGGGATTGTTTACCGTCACCACGTTTCTAATTGGACAAATTGGCGTTGCGCCCTTAGCTGCCCATCAAATTGCCCTAGAAACCGCAGGCGTAACCTTTCGGATTCCCTTAGGCATTGCGTTTGCTACAACTGTCCGGGTTGGGCAATTGGTGGGGCAAAATAATCTCCGAGGCGCTCGGTTTGCCGGATATGTGGGCATCGCTCTGGGTGCGGCTTTTATGGGTAGTACCGCCATCTTATTTTGGACAATGCCTCGCCCGATTGTGGCACTATTTTTAGATGTTCAAGATCCAGCAAATGCGATCGTAGTCGAGCTCGCTCAAGTGCTTTTGGGCGTAGCCGCCATGTTCCAAATTTTTGATGGCATCCAGGTGATTGCGGTTGGCGCGCTGCGGGGATTGAAAGACACTCGCATTCCTATGGTGATTGGAATATTTGCTTACTGGGGCATTGGTTTAGTCAGCGGCTACGGATTTGGCATGGTGTTGGGATGGGGGGCAGTAGGGCTATGGTGGGGACTGGCGATGGGTTTGGCGGTTGCTGCGGGAGTGCTAACTTGGCGATTTAGTACGATTCAGTTACGCATATTGGAGCAGATACGGTAGGGTTAGAATCAAGGAAGAGCGGATGTAAGGTTCTGTCTGTGATGTTTATTCCTACTTTTATCGTGCCATCTAAGTTTTTTCTCCTCGCTGCCATTGCTCTGTTACTGCCTGCCTGTGCAAACACTCCTTGGGCAGATAGGGTAGGGCGATCGCTTGCACCCGATCCTCGGCTTAAAGATAATCCGGTGGCGATCGGTTTACCGTCCGCAACGTCTAGCCCCTCGCCCAGCGCCGTAACAAAGTTGCCCTCCACTAGCGGAGCACTGCCTAGACTTTTTACAAATGATGATTCCCTAGCAAACCCGGTTCCCCAACCAGGCGACCCTAACTTTATTGGACCAATTCCTCCTGCAAACCTGTCCTCAAACGGTTCTGCAAGTCCTTCAGGAAACCCATCGACCACGCCATCCCAACCGACTAACCCCAGCCAAGTCCCAACCGAATTTCAGTCTTACATTACCGACTTAACCAATCTGGGCGCGTTGCAAGTCACTAGTTCTAACGGGTTTGAACCTAGCGACGCAATCACACGCCGCGAGTATGCCCGCTGGCTAGTTGCAGCCAACAACTTGATTTATGCCAACGTGCCCGCTCGGAAAATCCGTCTGGGCGCATCGACCGATCAGCCTGCCTTTAAGGATGTTCCCTCTAAAGATCCTGATTTTGGAGCGATTCAAGGCTTGGCAAACGCTGGGTTAATTCCGAGTGCGCTTTCGGGTGAAAGTAGTGCAGTAAACTTTCGTCCTAACTCACCGCTAACCCGCGAAGATTTAATTTTTTGGAAGGTTCCGGTAGATACTCAGCGATCGCTTCCCAATGCAACTCTCGAAACCGTCAAAGAAAGCTGGGGCTTTCAAGATACTGCCAAAATTGATCCAAAAGTTCTCCGGGCGGTGTTAGCAGATTATCAAAACGGCGATTTGTCTAACATTCGCCGTGCGTTTGGCTACACGACGCTATTTAATCCTAAGAAAACAGTGAGTCAGGCAGAAGCGGCAGCGGTGCTATGGTTTTTTGGCGCCCAAGGAGATGGTTTGTCAGCAAAAGATGCATTGCAATCTAATCAACCAAGTTCGCAGCCAAGTTCGCAGCCAAGTTCACAACCCAGCTTGCAGCCAGATCCAATTGGACCCTAACGCCTCATACCCTCCTGTTTTGTGACTGAGGCTTTCGTCGGTACTGGCTTACCATTTCCAAACGCGACAAGGCACTGGTTGCCGACTCCTGCACGGATGCATCAGCCGACTCATCATTCACCAACGCCGTCAATACCTCAGCCCCACGGCTGTCTCCCACCGAAGCCAGCGCATTGACAAGTGAAACTGCCAATCCTACGTTATCAGTGGTTTCTAAGGCTTCAATTAAAATATCTAAAGAGGGAACCCCAATTTCGCCGAGCGCCATGGTTGCTGCAATATGCACGACTGGATTGGCATCATTGAGCGCTATTTTTAGCCCTTGCATTCCGGCTTCAGGAAAAGTTTCTAAAAGTTGAGCAACTTCCTCTAAGATTTCGGCATCCTGGGTGCCAATTTCTCCAATTGACCAGACAGCATTTTCTACGGTGTAACAGTCATCGTCTGTCAAACACGTCCGAATTACGGGTAAAGCCTGCTTTGCCTCTAGCCTGCCTAAGGTTTCAACCGATTTACGCCGCACAATGCGGTTTTCTAGGGCTGGATCGGTCTGTTGAACAGCACGTATTAAGGCTTGAATCGAGTTTTCAGACGAGAAATTAATTAAATGGGAAGTGGCAATGTAGCGTGAGTCATCTTCACTAACTTGGTCATAAGGCGTGTCTAAAAGAGCGATCGCCTGTTCTTCAGTTAAGTTAAATAGATTGAGAAATCGTTTATCCATAATTGCTCGCTGGGCTATGAGCTAGGTGTACCGCCTTGATTCCGAACCATGTCTGAAACTGTGTTCCGCAGTTCCGTAATGCTAGCCGCGAGAATGGCAATCTGCTCTTGGTTGACGTTAATCTTTTCTTGTGTACGAGCACTCAGATCTTGAGCACGAGCGCTCTGCTCTCCCATGAGGGTAATCTGCTCTTGATTGCGGGCACTCTGCTCTTGCGTGAGAGCAATCTGCTCTCCCATGAGGGTAATCTGCTCTTGCGTGAGAGCAATCTGCCGCTGGGTTTCAGCTTGTCCAGCAGCTACTTGATCCAGAATTTGGGATGCCCGAGCGAGATTCTGACGGATTTCAATACCTATAGCGTCTTGGTGAGCTATTGCTGACTCATGAACTATAAATCGGTTTTCATGGCGAGCGATCGCTTTAGAATGCTCGCTTAGAGTAGCTTGAATTTGTTCGTTAGAAGTTGTCATGACTGACTTTGAGAAAAGAAACTGGGTTGATCATACCTGCTCTAGCCAGTTGTAAGCTTAACTAAATAATCCTTCCATAAAACAAGGGGACTCTGGGTCATCGTTCAACTCCACTGAGCAAAACAACTACCGCCAGTTTGAATCAAGCCTTGGGTTTCGCAAATCATTCCGGCAACTGCATCGGAAACCATGCAGCTAGCGTTGCTGGCGATCGCATTTACTGCGTCCAAGCGACGATTACCTTCAGCAACAAAACCCTTAAGGGTATTAATATCAGCACTGCTTCAAGCAGAAGTGCTGGCATCTGCCGAGACTACAGATCTAGAAAAAGCGTCAAGCATTTCGCTCTCCTTCGTTGTTAAAAGATACTTCCTTGTTTGGTTGACAAGACACTATTGAATCTAGAAAGAGAAGGTCTATCCAGTCTCGGTTATGAGAAACTAAGCAATAATCCTTACCATAAAAAACAGCCCCTAGTCAGCGCAGTTCTGACTAGGGGATTATGCTCAGCTTTTAAGAATCTTCTTGATTCTTTTAGGACTGCTTCAATAACTGCTTGATCACATTCTCTTTCACCATGAGTTGACGCATGACTTCTAGCAAAAAGGTCTGCGCTTGCTCTGTGCTCAACAATTTTACCTGCTCTTCGTAAACTTTGAGGTTGAACTGCTGCTCTATGCTTAATCCTGGAATTTCCATTTTGCTTACTCTCCAGAGAATTGCGACGCTTTTTGCTACAGGCTTTCTTGCTATAGGCATGTTAACAAAAGTAACACCTGCTTGACAAGTGGTTGGTTATATACACGTCCGAATGAACCTTAAAGGCTAGCAGGTGGTTAATCTCTGCTGGCTTGAAAAAGCCAGGGATCTATGAGAGCGTTAGCTCTAGGGAAGCTTTATAGTATAAGCAGTAAATGGTCTGGCGTTATGGAGTCGCGTATGGACGCAATGGAGTTTTTCCAGGTTAGTACAGGTAAGTGGCGATCGCAGCGAACCACTCATCATCTTGCTTTTAGGCGATCGGAAATGGGTGAGTCTGAAATTCAGGTGCAAGCTTTGGGTGCCAATGATCCTCAAGTGATTGAAATTTGTCGGATTCATGAGGTTGATCCAAGCTTGGCGATCGGTGGCGCTTACGTCGCTTGGCAAGGGTCGATGGGTTGGGACAAGGAAGACGAAAACCACGAAGGGACGACAGTGTTCGCTTTGGTGCCTGAAGGAAGCGATCGTCGTCGAGGAACCTTGTTACGAGAGCGAGGCTATGCTGAAGTTGTCCCAGTTGCGGGTCAGTATCACATGGATGACGATGATGCCTTAGTCCTAGTCACTGAATACGAAACCATGAGTTCGGTCGAACGGTTTTCATTTGCCGATCCTAGCTTGCGGGTGCGAACCAGTACAGTAAAACGGTTTGGAGGCTTTAGCACGGCTACTTTCTGCACCGAGTTTCGGATTACGGATGCCGACGGCGCTCCGGTTGCATCGGAAGCGGCTGAACCCAGCGAATCTTTTTCCTTCTTAGGTTGGTAAATTGCAGCTTTATAGCTCTGATTCTTTTGCTCGCGGGTTAGATTACCTGTATGTGATGCGTGGTCTGGCACTTGATCCAGAAATGGTGGATCTGATGTTTGACCTAGATCGGCGCTCGCCTATTTGTACTTGGATCGGCGATCGCATTGATCAGGTCAATGCATCGCTCCAATACTGTCTCCAAGCATGTCATCATTGCGTTCACACTACCGATCAACCCACTATTCAAATCTTTGCAGTTCCGTTAGCAAGTCGTTTTGGTGTTGATGGATTGTGTAACCTCAGCACTACGCCTATTACCCTTCTGGTTGATGTCGGACGGGTAGTGCCGCAAGATTGGCTATCATTGGTTGCTCATGAATATGCCCATGCATACGCGGGTTCTCCAGGACATCATTCGGAGTTTGCCCGATCGCTAGGACACTTATGTTTGGGACTAGCGATTGCTAGTCCTCCTGCTACAGAAAATCGTTTACGTATTTATCCCCCTTACCGCTCGACATCAGACCCACTGGCGTTCTGGCGAGGAGAGAGCGAGTGGCGATCGAGCGTTACAGATTACTACATCTTTAAAGAAGCAACGGGTTAAAGTACTTCTCTGCGAACTATAATTGGGAGCCGTATCAAACTTGCCGAATTACAGATCGAGGGGTCAGCATTTCGAGCGATCGCGCCAGCATTTCACCCCATGCACATCGTCTTTGTTCAGGACATTTCAGGTAATATCGCATAGATCAATACTGCAGGTATTTTCCTCTATACTTTCCTGAAACAGTGCCCGATAATTATGCTGAGAAAGTGTAATTGTCATCTTGCTGGTTTTTGTTTATTTGGCTGAGGTATAACTTTCGATTTGCGGCTAATTGGCACACACATCGGCGTTCCGGCAACGGGATCTTGAACAATGCGGCTCTCTAAACCAAAGACCTCTCGCACCATTGTTTCAGTCATCACATCCGCTGGATTACCTTGTGCGTAAATCGTTCCTTCCTTCACAGCGATCAACTGATCGGCATAGCGACAGGCTTGATTCAGGTCATGCAACACCATCACGATCGTTCGTCCCTCATCCTGATTCAGGTCATAGAGCAAATCCAGAATCTCGATTTGATGCGCCAGATCCAAAAAAGTTGTCGGTTCATCTAGCAACAGAATGGCTGTGTTTTGCGCCAACGTCATGGCAATCCAAGCTCGTTGCCGCTGACCTCCCGAAAGACTATCCAGGGGGCGCTCTGCCAACTCTGTCATATCCGTAATTGCCAGGGCTTGTTCGGTGAAACGTTCATCCTCTTTCGACCATTGCTGAAGCAAACCTTGATGCGGATATCGTCCTTGTGCCACTAACTCTCTCACGGTCAATCCTTCGGGCGCAACGGGGCTTTGAGGCAGCATTCCTAATCGTTTTGCAACTTCTTTGGTAGATAGTTTAAAGATGGAAGCGCTGTCGAGATAAACTGTTCCTTTAACAGGCTTGAGCAGTCGCGCTAATCCTCTTAGCAACGTAGATTTACCGCAACCATTAGAGCCAACTAAAGCGGTAATTTTCCCTGATGGAATGGCTAGATCCAGATCGTTGATCACGATCGCCTGGTCATACGCGAGTGTGAGCTTCCGAGTCGTTAAGGCAGGTTCAGAACTGGTAGGAGTGATGATATTCATATTCAAGCATTACGGTTGCGATAGAGCAGATAGAGAAAATAAGGCGCACCCACAGCGGCTGTCACCACACCACAGGGCAGTTCGATCGGGGCAAATAGCGATCGCCCTAATAAATCGGCGAATGAGACAATCAGACCACCCGCTAAGGCTGAAGTTGGGACTAACCCTTCATGAGCATTGCCCACCAGTTGACGCGCTAAATGAGGAGCCATTAACCCGACAAAACCAATGGTGCCAGCGGTCGCCACACTAGCTCCAGCGAGAGCTACACAGGTGATTAATAACAAGCCTCGCTGCCATTCCACCCGGCTACCCAAGCCCCGCGCTACATCATCTCCCAGGTTTAACGTATTTAATTCTCGCGCCAGAAGTAAGGATGCTGGAATAAACACAATTAGCCACGGCAGCAACGCTTGAATGTGTTCCCAACTGCGTCCATAAACGCTTCCGGCTAACCAGACTAACGCCTGACTGACATCGCTAATCTCACCAAAGGTAATCATCAGGCTGGTGAACGCAGAGGCGATCGCTCCCACTCCGATGCCCACTAGAATTAAACGAATTGGGGAACTGCCATTCTCCCATGCCAGCAGATAAACTAGCAGGGCTGCAACGAACGCTCCCATGAACGCCGCAATCGGTAAAAATAAAATAGGCACAGACGGAAATAGCACAATCATTGCCACCGCCACTAATCCTGCTCCCGCTTCTACGCCGACAATTTCGGGAGCCGCTAATGGATTACGAGTTAACCCTTGCATGATCGTTCCGGCGATCGCTAAAGCAGTTCCTACTAGGAATGCAGTAATGACTCGCGGCAATCGGAGGGTATGAATCACAAAATTGTAATCAGGATTATTAGTTTGTAATCCTAAAATTGTTTTAATCACATCTAGCGGTGGAATGGGATATTCTCCATAGCCAATGCTAATAATCATCACCACCAGTGTCATCATGATTAGACCTAACAAAACCCAAGGAACGCGGCGATCGAGCCGCATTGAGAGCAGGGATTTTTGAGTCCGAATTACCAGCCAACTGTTTGCCATTGTTTTTTCAAAAACTGATCAGAAACTTCTCAAAAACTTCTCAAAAATATCGTTAAAAACCTGGAACTTATGACTTAATTTTCCGCCTTGCTAAGTAAATAAAGAACGGCGCACCCACCAAAGCGGTCATGATGCCCACCGGAAGTTCTTGCGGTTTAATGATTAAACGAGCCGCTAAATCTGCTAGAGAGAGCAACATCGCCCCCCAAATTGCTGCGTAGGGAAGTATCCAACGATAATCGACACCGACCCAAAACCGGACGATGTGAGGAACGACTAAGCCAACAAATCCGATCGGGCCTGCTAGAGACACGGCGCTGCCTGCTAACAGGACAACCACAACAGAGGCGATCGCTTTAACCCATCCGGTTCGTAACCCCAGCCCTTTAGCAACATCTTCTCCTAGAGTTAATGCCGTGATTTGTTTACCCAAGCTGAAGGCGATCATTAAACCGACGACGATGTAAGGCAACACTTGCACCAAACTGTCTAAGTCGCGCCCTGCCACCGATCCAGCTAACCAAAAGCGAATTTCATCTAGGGTGCGTTGGCTAAGAATTAAAATTCCTGTGGTTAGGGCTGACATTAAATATGACAGTACAGCACCTGCCAAAATTAGCTTGAGGGGAGTCATGCCACTGCGTCCGACCGAACCCAAGACATAGACCACAACAGCGGCGATCGCTCCTCCTGCGAAGGCAACCCAAGTATAAGATTGGACAGATAGACTGCCGAAGAAAAAGGTGCTGCCGACCACAGCGAAAGCGGCTCCGGCACTAATTCCTAAAATACCGGGATCTGCTAAGGCATTCCGAGTCAGTCCTTGCATTAATGACCCGGCAACTGCCAATGCTGCGCCCACTGCCAAGGCAATCAGAATGCGGGGCAGGCGAACCGTTGTGATAATCAAATGATTGGTGGAACCATCAAAGGCAAATAGTGCTCTCCAAACCACACTGGGGGTGATATCTGCGGCACCTAAAGTAAGGCTTACTATGGAACAAACGACCAATAGCAAAACGCCGACTATTAACCCCAGCAGCCGGAAAGAGTGCGATCGCTTAGATAAAAGTGATTGCTGCAAAGAAGACTGAGATGTATTCATTATTTCGGTCGTCGCGTCGCTATTCCTAATGTTGCTCCTTCGATCGTTCTCACTTGATCCATCACTTCAATCACCTGACCATGATTGACGGTGCGATCGGCATTGATTACGACCAATACTTTATCTTGATTTCCTTTTGCAGATTGAATGCTAGTTTTCAAGTCTTGAGCAGTAATGGATTTGCGATCGAGAAACAGTTTGCCTTGTTCATCAATCGTCACCGTCACTCTTTTTTGCTTAGCGTTAGTCTGCGTAGAAGTTTCGGCGTTAGGCAAATTGACGGGTAACCCTTCCGAGCGGGTTAAAAATAGCGTCGCCATAATGAAAAAGGTCAGAATCGCAAAGATCACATCGATCATGGGCACGATGTTAATCTGGGGTGGTAAGTCAAGATCTTCGTCGCGGATGGTCATAGTTTTTAGCTAGAGAAAGTAGAGGATCGGGAGAAGACAAGACTGAGAGAATTAGAGTTTTTCCTACTCTCCTACTCTTATCAGTTCAGCAGAATTTTCTGTCCGTCTTTCTTGATATCGACAAAAATGTAGCGCTTCTAACTGATTAGTATATTCTTGAATCAACGCCAACTGGCGACGATAAAAGCCCCGGAAGACATTGGAAAACATCAGAACTACTAATGCCACAATTAAACCTGTCGCAGTCGAAATTAAAGCTTCACTGATCCCGCCTGTCACTCTAGCAGTGCCTTCTTGCCCCACGCTGCCTAAGTCGAGGTTGGCAAATGATTGAATCAAGCCTGTGACTGTTCCCAGCAAACCTAAGAGCGGGGAAGCCGCAACAATCGTATCAAAAACTGTGTTGAATCGACGTAACAGCGGTAACTCGGCTTGAATGGCACCTTCAAGAAAATTGTGAAAGGCTTGTGGCGGCGCATAGTCCATTTCCAAGGCTTCCATAAAGATGCGGGCGATAGGTAAGTCGCTGTTTTGCTTAAGCTTGGGCAGAACGTTGTCAGAACCGTTTTGATAATCTGCTAATACATCGCGCACAATCCGTCGCTGCTGACGGTTGACCTTTGACCAAAAAAGGCAGCGCTCAATAATTAAGGCGATCGCTAAAATTGAAAACCCTAGCAGGGGATACATGACGATCCCACCTGCGGCAAACAAATCAGTCAGGAACATAAGCGAACCTTTAAATGTAGTGTTACTCAACCCAAATACCCTGGCTATGATTCGCTGCCTACCCAACCAAGTGTTGCTTAATCTGAGAAAGCAAGCCGTAAATAGCCAGCATTCGAGCGATCGTATTATTCTACAGTGTTGCAAGACTCTATCAATAAGTTATATAAAAAATAACTATCTACGGTTCCTCTGAAAGGTCTATAGTCTTCTGGCTTAGGAGGCACTGGAATGCTGGTGAAGGTTTGCTTTAGACGAGGCTAGTAGTCATTCTATCAAGGCTTCGAGTACTATGCCTTTTGAGTATTTGGTCATCTCATTCTGATTTTGATGTCATAGACTTAACCCCGTAGCTGCTTAATAGTTGCAATAGCTGATAGATTAAGACATAGTTTACCCCTCCTTGGCAAAATGTCTCTTCCAGAATTTGCAGACCAAAAGCGAGAACAAGAGCGAAAGGCGCTGAAGGTGCTTTTAAGCCGTACTTTATTTGCGTCCTTGGTGCTTCATGCCGGGTTACTGCCGTTGAACTTAAAATCGCTTTGGACTGCCGACGAACCAGCGCCAGAAGAAATTGCGATCGTGGTCACCGATTCGGAAGAGCCGGAAGTTGAAGAACCGTTAGAGCAATTGGAGGAAGAAACCGAAGTTTTAGCGGGAAGCGATGCGGGTGGGGGATCATCTGCGCCAGCCCCCGTAGAAGCAGTTACCTTACCAGAGCCAATTCAGCCGGATATTGTACCGCCCCAGCCTGTTGCCGTTGCCGAACCGCTCGTGGAGCCATCGCCTCAGCCAGAAGAACCCAACACTATACCTTCTCCAGAACCTACAGAACAGGCGGAAGCAGCCGCAGAAAACCCTGTTGTACCGTCACCCATACCGTCACCTGCACCCCAGCGAAATATTAGAGATTTATTAGAGCAGCTTCGCCGTGAGCGGGAAGCCACCCAGCAGCAAAATGCAGGCTCTGGCACAAGTGAGGCAAGTGATACTGCTGCCGTTGGCACTCCTGGTCTACCTCCAGGGAACGGCACGGGATCTGGCGAAGGTGAAGGAGCAGGTGAGGGAACAAGCGAAGGGTCGGGATCAGGAGAAGGTTCTAGGACAGGCACCGATCGCGGGTCTGATAGCGGTACACCAGAAACTAACCGCGATCAGGGTGAGGGTCGCCGAATTGCCTGCCGCAACTGTCCAGACGTGGATTACCCTGAAGAAGCACTAAGGGAAGATTTGGAAGGTACTGTCAAGGTGCTAGTGGACTATGACGAGAACGGTAATGTCGTTGGCGCTACATTGGTAGATTCTAGCGGACATACTGTATTGGACGAAGCAGTGCTAGAAACGGTACGCGAGAAATATCGTTTAAATGATAGCGGTGGAGCAGGCAGCACCGTACTCAGCGTTGACATGACGATCGATGGTTCTGACTTTAACCAACAGGCAGAAGAACGGGGCGATCGCCGAGCTGTAGACATTGCGCCGCCTGCCCCTATTGCCGATGAACCTACTCCTGCTAATACTGCTGCGGAATCGATTCTAGAATCGGAGCCTCAGAGCATACCATCTGACAGCGCGCCATCTAATTCTGCAACTCCTACACCCAACCTTGTAACTCCGGCAGCACCCTCAGAAACCCCGGTAGAAGCTCCTCTCCCTTCTACTGCACCAGTGGTTGTTCCGGAACCTCTACCAGAACCTCTACCAGAACCTCTACCAGAACCGTTGCCCGAACCTGCTTCCACTGTTCCTGTCTCTCCCGAACCTGATTATGTGCCACCCGAACCCGCTTACGAAGCGCCCCCTGAACCTGCCCCTGTAGAACCCGATTATGTAGAACCAGAGCCCGTCTATGAGCCAGAGCCTGCTGCGCCACCTGCAGAGTCCTTGCCGCCCGTCACACCATAGTTAAGGGATATGCCTTAGCAGGGGTACCCAATCATTATGAATTTTGAACTACCAGAGAAGCCGTCGTTGATAAGGTACAGCCTATTGAACTGGAAGTGGCGATCGCCTGTTAAATTCTAGTAAACCCGTTATAAATAGTTATAAATAGAGCATTACAGCAGAACTTCTCTCTGATGTTATGGACAGAGAGAAGTTTTGTCTTTTGTAGCGTCAGAGCTACAGCGTTTCCCATTCTTCTACAAGCACATTTGCGATCACCTCAACACCGCCCCGACCATCGGGCTTGAGGATATAGGCAATGCCTTGAGGCTCTGGATAGATGCCAATGGCAGCTTCCAGTAAGTCATCATGACCTACAATCACAGTATTTTTTCCTGGTTCAGGTGTTGCTGCTAATAGAGGCATGACTGTTTCCTTCATCTGGGCAACTTGGGCATCTGTGTATTCTTCAAAAGGCAAGAAATTAAGCTCAGGTCTCGTTTCGTAGCGACCAAAGGCTAAATCAGCCGTTTGCCAAGCCCGGCAATACTCGCTGGAATAAACTTCACCTACCGGAATTTGCAAAGATTCAAACCCTTTCCCAATGGTTCGTGCTTGTTCCCAACCGACAGCACTTAGCATTCGTTGGGTTGAACAATCGCCTATCTTGGCATTAATTTGGTCAGCGTAGTCTTTCTCGGTTTGAGCGTGTCTGAAGTAAATGACGTAGCCTCCTTTTTTAAGGGCATTCGTCAAAGCTTCACCGCTGAGTTTGTCTTGAAATGCAGGTGCTTCACCTTCACCGCCTTCACCACCCTCACCGCCAGACGGTGCGGTGGGTGGTAGAGCAGGCGTTTGCTGGCTAATTAACATTTGGGCTGAGTCTGCGGGCATTGGCTCAGCCGAAACCGTTACTGAGGACAGTGTCATAGCGCCGCTAGCCAAGATATAAGCTCCTACACCTGCCCAAATTTTAATTCTACTCTTCACAGTTTTACCTCTATTTGACTGATACAAATCTTCTACGGGATTTGATTTAAAAATGGCGATACATGATCCTGATTGAAGCACCATGCTTTCTGGACTATTTCTTTCTCGACCATTTTTGATTATGATGACAGATGCAAATCTTTATCATCTATCTCAAATACTATAATGCTATTGTGCCTTTGTTTGATCCAAAAGTTACATTGATTAGGTTTTGATTTATGGCGTATGGTACCCACATCGATAATGCTCTGATGCAAAATCCGCTGATGCGATCGGACGCTTCGATAACCCGATTTCTGAGCGATCCGATAACCTATGAGGGCGGTGAGCTAGTGATTGAAAGGACGCAGAACTAAGAGCCATTTAAACTGCCTGTTGGCTCAGCGATCGCTTACCCTTATTGAAAGTAGTCCCATTAGTGTAATGCTGTTTGTACAAGTTTAGTCGTTTGTAATCAGGGTCATTTTATGAGGGGGGAAAATCCATGTTTTCTTTTGGCATTGAACACGAGGTCGCGTTTTTTAATGATCAGGGGCAATTTGCTGATTTTTCTTGCACTTCATTTGCAGCATTAAATCAAATTATTGAGCAGCTGCCGTTCTATCCTGATGACTATGCTCAGCTTCGCATTGGCGATGCTGGAATTAAAAAAAAGAGGTGGTATATCGAAGGGTTTGAACGATTTAATGACTCTGAAAAAGTCGTGGATTGCGCGCCCAAAGGCATCGAAATCAGAACAACGATTCATCCAACTATTCAAGGGGCGATCGTCGAGCTATCCGAAAGTTTTGTACTGCTGCGTCAAGTCGCGGCACAGTATGGCTTTGTCCCCGTTCTTACCAGCTTCAATCCTTACCATACGGCTTATGAACCCACGCCACCACTCAACCCTTACGAAGTTCAGAGAAGACAAGCTTCCCCCGAAAAACAAACCGCCAATATTCCCATGCTGACTTATGGCCCTGATCTAAATATTTCCATGGTAGGGTTAAGCCCTGAACAAGTCATTGATAGGGGCAGAAAGCTCACCTTCTACAGTCCTTATCTTGTGCCATTTAGTTTCAGTTCGCCGTTTTATCAAGGTAAACTTTGGCAGGGTTTATCGGTTCGTACCCATATGCGGACTGGAGTAAGACCAGCGGCAATGGTGTTCTTAAAAAAAACAGCAGACCTCATTGATAGTAATCCTTCCTTAACAAAAATTGCTCGCCTTCCAGCAGAGGTTGGTAGGATTGAGTTTAAGGCATTTGATAGCTGCGATGATTTTGGAATTTATGAAGCACTTTTAGCCTTGCTGAAAGGGCTCGTTTTAGATCGCTCCCTGCCCGGACGCGCTACCGTTCCTGATATGAATCTACATCAACTTTCGGCACATCAAGGATTTGAAAATGAAACGATTTGGCTGAATGCTAGCCAGATTTTACAGGCGGCTGAGGTTGCTCTTGCGAATGATCCAGATATTCATTTACTACAACGGTTACACATGATTTTGGAACGGCGAGAAACGCTAGCTAATCGGCTAATTCGGGCATTTCAACAGTTAGGAACGATAGAACAAGCGCTTCAGCAAACTTATTAGCGCGATTGCATCTCAAGAGATTGAGAAAGAACTTTTAACGTCTGGTTTAATGCAAGGTGATTGGTTTTAAGAGAGGAGCGCATCATGATGTCATCTTATTTGTAAGCTAAACGCGATGAACCCATTCTTTTGTGCAGAGGCTTCGAGTGAGGCAGGAGAAGACCTGATTGGGAGCGCTCCACCCTGTCAAACCTATATTTTGATTGAGTGTCCTTTACCTTGGACACCTAATGCGTTTGAGTCTAAGCTAATTCCCCAAAACCTCCGCGATCGCATCGAATCTGTCAGACAATCTAGGTTACCCATTCGCTTTTTATTGGTGGCACGATCGGAAAACTCCGCTTGTCCACCAGTATTACGCCCGCAAATATTGATTTACGAACAACAACTCGGTAATTTTTGCCAAGGATACCGATGCAGGGAACACACTGTAGATCATCTCGACCAAGTAGCGCCCCTGATTCAGCGCTACTTAGCGGGTCAACTAACCCTGAGTGCCTCGCTTAATCGGGACAGGCGTGACTTGTTAGTTTGCGTTCATGGTAGCCACGATAAATGCTGTGCTAAATATGGGTTGCCGTTTTACCGAGAAGCGATCGCCACCGTTGCTCAATTGGGTTACTCGAACGTTCATTTGTGGAAAACAAGCCATTTTGGTGGACATCGGTTTGCACCTACGTTGATTGATCTGCCAGAAGGTCGCTACTACGGCAGGCTTAACCAATCGGCACTCCGATCAATTCTGATGCGATCGGGTGACCTGCAAAGCCTCAATTTGGTTTACCGAGGATGGAGTATTTTACCGCAGTGGTTGCAGCCATTAGAGAATGAATTAATTCAACATCATGGCTGGCAGTGGTTTGACTATAAGATTTCTCATCGGTTGCTAAAAAAGAGTGCAAACGGAGAAATTCAGGCAGAACTTTGGGTCGAGCAACCCGATGGATTGCTCTATCATTATGAAGTAGAAATGATTCGGGATTTGGAGAAAACAATTTGTCTCAAGAGTTCTTGCGATAGTAATCAGGCATTAGAGCCGGTTATCTATAGAGTCAAATCGCTGCAATGTCGTCAAAGTTCCCTAGCTATTGACAACTCGTTATCTTCAAGAAATTAGTTCGGTACACATTGGCAATACCATTATTTCAATATTTCAACTCAGGCAATAGTCAAAGTTTGCTAAGTCTGATTGAACTCTTGCTAGAAAGATCGATCTTTTTGGCAAGAAACACTACTTAGCATCTTTGATTTGGGTTTTACGTTCCATAATCTCTTTCAATACCAGCGTTACTACCGCCAACCCTGCTAATAACACCGCCGCACTATAAGCAGACTGGGTGTTATATTGCTTGTACGCATCTTCCACAAACAGGGGTAGCGTCTGTGTTTTACCAGCAATGCTGCCTGATACCACGACGATCGCCCCAAATTCACCCATGGCTCTAGCATTTGTCAGAATAATGCCGTAGAGCAAACTCCAACGAATTGAAGGCAGCGTTACTCTCCAAAAAGTTTGCCAATCATTTGCGCCCAAAATTTTTGCTGCTTCTTCTTGATCAGAACCAATTTCTTCTAGAGTGGGAATTACTTCCCTGGCAACAAATGGCAAGGTGACAAAGGCAGTTGCTAATAGCATTCCTGGAAGTGCGAAAAGAACTTTGATATCTGCCGCTTGCAGCCAAGGCCCAAACCAGCCGTTACGCCCATAGAGCAACACAATCATTAACCCAGCCACAACGGGTGAAATGGAAAAGGGCAAGTCAAGAATACTAATCAGCAATGCTCGTCCAGGGAACTTGTTACGGGCGATCGCCCAAGCCGCACAAAGTCCAAATACTGCATTGAGCGGTACCGTTACCACTGCCATTAATAACGTTAAGCGCACCGCAGATAAAAACGCGCGATCGGTCAGAGTATCTAGAAATCCTTCAATTCCGTTGCTAAAAGCTTGGACAAATAAACTCACTGCGGGTACGAATAGCAACAACAGCAGATAAAAGACAACAACTGCAATCAACCCGTTCTTTGCCCAAGGCGATGCTTCTCTTTTGCCAGTTTGTGTAGGCGCAGGAGGCAATGGATTTACCCCAAAATCTGGTTGCAAATTAGCCGTCATAGCGTCTTCCCCAAGCTTGCAAGAGATTAATACCTAACAAAACTACCAAAGAAACTAGCAGCATAACGACACCAATTACCGTTGCTCCGGCGTAGTCATATTGCTCTAAGCGCTGAAAAATAAGCACAGGTGCAATCAGGTCTTGGAAAGGCACATTTGCTGCCACCAACACTACCGAACCATACTCACCCACTGCACGGGCAAACCCTAGCGCCACGCCTGTTAGCACCGCAGGCATCAAAGGGGGCAAAACCACCTTCCAAAATGTTTCCCATCGAGATGCCCCCAGGCACCACGCTGCTTCTTCAACATCGTCTTCTATTCCTTGTAAAACAGGCTGCACCGTACGGACTACAAAAGGTAGAGAGATGAACAGCATCGCGACTCCCACCCCTAAACGAGTGAACGCAACTTTAATGCCCAAAGGAGCCAACAGCGAACCAATCCAGCCATTCTCGCTGTAAACTGTGGCAATGGTTAAGCCTGCAACAGCAGTGGGTAGGGCAAAGGGTAAGTCGATCGCTGCATCCAAAATTTTGCGAAAAGGAAACTCATAGCGCACCAACACCCAGGCAACCGCCACACCCATAACGCCATTAATAGAGGCTGCGATGAACGCAGTCACAAAGGTAACATTGTAAGCAGAAAGGGCAGTTGGACTAGTTGCTACCTTCCAAATCTCAGTAGGGCTGAGAGTCGCTGCTTTTAAGAACAAAGCAACCATGGGTAGAAACAACATGATCGTGAGATAAACCCAGGTTACTTTCCACGGAATTGACAAGTCAATCAACTGAGTTAAAGGATTTTTGCGATGCGATCGTGAACGAGAAGAGGAAGATAAAATTGACATAAAATTTAACTACATCAGTGGAAGAGTTTAAGATTTACCAGCCTGTGCCTGAATCTTGTCAAAGATTGCACCATCGTCAAAGTACGCTTTCTGCACCTGATCCCAACCGCCCAAATCAGTGATAGTGAACAGGTTTTTAATGGTAGGAAAATCTTTGATAGAGTCCTTCACTACGCCCTCGTCTACCGCGCGAAAACCCGCTTTAGCAAATTCTCTCTGTGCTTCTGGTGTAAATAGAAACTGCACAAAAGCCTCCGCTACTTCACGGGTACCATGCTTATCGACATTGGCATCGACGACGGCGATCGGGTTGTCGATAGAAATATTAGGATCAGGAATGACAAAGGGCAGTATTTCCCCTCTCTGTTTTGCCAGCAGCACTTCATTTTCATAATTAATCAACACATCGCCTTGTCCTTGCTTAAAGAATACATCTGTGGCTTCACGGGCATCTTTAGGCAAAATGGGTACGTTCTTAAAGACGTTGGTGGTGAACGCTTCAGCTTTAGCAGCATCTCCACCCGTTTGGCTAATGGCTCCCCACAGTGCCAGGAAGTTCCAGCGGGCACCTCCAGAAGTCTTGGGATTAGCAGTGATGACTTTAACATCGGGGCGGCTCAAGTCTGCCCAGCTTTTAATATTTTTGGGATTACCTTCGCGGGTGACTAGCACTGCGACCGACTTGGTAACAATGCTGTCATTGGGAGCTTCTTTTTCCCAGCCGGGTTCAATTAATTTAGCTTTCTCAATCTTTTCGGTATCTAGCGCCAGCGCTAGCGCCACGACATCGGCTTCCAATCCATCAATTACGGCGCGGGTTTGAGAGCCAGATCCTCCGTAGCTTTGATTGAAGGAAACTTCTTGATTATGCTCTTGTTTCCACTTTTCAGCGAACAGCGGCACGATCTTTTCGTATGCTGCTTGGGTAACTGCAAAAGAGACGAAAGTCAGTTCAACAGGCTCTTTTGCAGCGGTAGATCCTGCGGCTGGCGAACTTGTGGTAGTGCTGGAGCCAGTGCAAGCTGCAATTCCCAGTGTTAAACCCACACCCACTAAAAGCAGTGCCAAAAATTTGTTGAGTGGACGAAACTTCAGTTTTTTCATTGTCGATTGCTCCTTTACTGAAACTCCAGTAAGTTGGTCAAGATGCCGGATTGTAACTATATAGTTAAGCTTATTTCGTGATAAAAGTACAGTATCCCGACCAAGATGCCGTATTTTATAATGAATAGCTCAAACACAAGGTCATCTCAGGTGGTTTTGAGCGGTCTTTTTAGGTCAGTGAAATATGCATTATTAAACCAGGGATATTAATTTCTTAATATCCCTATGGCATGGTGTAGAGATTGGTGCCGTTAGCAAAGCCTGAGTAAAATCCATTGAGCGTAAATTCTTCGCCTAATCTGCGATCGCCCAGGCTGAGCAGGGTCACTAACCTGGAATCTCGGTGCGTCTTTGTCTATTCAATCAAAACCAGACTACTTATCCTTGTCAGGCTAATGCAGTCACTTAAACTTCTAGCCCTCTGGAATAGCATAACTTTGATTTCCTAAACCCAATTGTGATCATGCAACCAGCGCAGAAAGCTTTTCTACGCTGGTTTACAAGTGAGCGATCGCCCGATGAATGGCGATCGCTCCGATTTGATCTGAACGATTGACCTAAGCTTTTTACCTCTTACGGAGATTTCAATGGCATTATTTTTCTCGGAATACATTGAGGGCAGCAGCAACAATAAAGCCCTAGAGATCTTCAACAGCACAGGTGCAGCGATCAATTTGGCTGACTACGTAGTGCAGTACTATTTCAATGGTTCCACGACCGCAGGACTCACAATTTCCTTAACAGGCACAGTCGCAGCGGGTGATGTGTTTGTGCTAGCCCAAAGCAGCGCCAATGCAGCAATATTGGCACAGGCAGACCAGACCAGCGGTGCAGGCTGGTTTAACGGAGATGATGCGATCGTGCTACGGCAGGGCGGCCCTAGCGGCACCATTATCGATTCGATCGGGCAGATTGGCTTTGACCCTGGCACAGAATGGGGCACTGGGCTAGCGAGCACCGCAGATAATACGCTGCGCCGTAAAACCAGCGTGACGACTGGTGACACCAATCCCAACGACTTGTTTGATCCAAGCGTGCAATGGGACGGGTTTGCCACCGATACCGTAGATGGATTAGGAAGCTATGCTGCTAGTCCTGTGACGGGGGCAGGCGTGACGATCGCCCAATCAGGGGGCAGCACCGACGTTAATGAGCAAGGAGAAACCACCGATACCTACACGATCGTCCTGAACACCACACCAAGTGGAGCAGTAAATGTGGCGATCGCTGCCGATGCTGAAACGCAAATTAGTGCTGACGGCGTTAACTTCTTCAGTACCGTCACCCTCACCTTAACGGACGCAAATCCTCGCACAATCACCGTTCGAGCCGTCAACGATCTAGACGCAGAAGGCTCCCCGCATCCTGGCATCATTACCCACACGATCGCCAGCAGCGCCGATGCAGCCTACTCCAATACGCTAACCCCCATTCCTAACCTCAACGTCAACGTTATCGACAACGACGTGTCCTTGAGCAAAGTCTACGAAGTGCAAGGCAAAGGGGCAGCTAGTCCAATAGCCGGACAAACCGTCACGCTTGAAGCCGTTGTGACCGGAGATTTCCAGGGCGCTGGCAGGTTGAACGGATTCTATGTCCAAGATGCAGTTGGGGATAACGATGCTGAAACTTCAGATGGCATTTTTGTGTTCGCGCCTAACAGTATCGACGTGAGTGTGGGTCAAACGGTACGCCTCACCGGATTAGTCTCCGAGACTTTTGGTCAAACCCAAATCGGCAACATTACTGGGCTAAGCATCCTGGGTTCAGGGTCAACGGTTCCCGCCCCGATCGCCATTGATTTACCCACGGCGATCGACCTAGAACGCTATGAAGGAATGCTAGTGACCTTTCCTGAAGTCCTAACCGTCACCGAAAACTTCAACCTGGGTCGATTTGGCGAAGTGTTGCTGTCTTCAGAAGGGCGGCTGTTTAACCCCACCAACTTTATTGACCCAACTGATATTCCCACCACCGGAACCGAAAACAACGAAAACAACGTTGCCGCTGTCACCGCCCAGCAGACTGCTAATAACCTGCGCGATATTCTGCTTGATGATGGCAGCACCACCCAAAACCCGGCGATCGTGCCCTTCCTGCAAGACGGCACCCTGCGCATCGGCAGCACAGTCACCGCTCTCACAGGCGTACTGGGCTTCGGGTTTAACACCTATCGAGTGCAGCCCACCACCCTACCCACGTTTGTCAACGCTAATCCCCGTACCGCCGCACCCGACCCTGTGGGCGGCAATGTTAAAGTTGCTAGCTTCAACGTCTTAAACTACTTCAATGGCGATGGCATGGGTGGCGGGTTCCCCACCTCACGCGGAGCCGACACTGCGGCAGAATTTGAGCGCCAAAGTGACAAAATTGTCAGCGCGATCGCTGCCCTCAATGCCGATGTTGTGGGCTTGATTGAAATTGAAAATGACGGTGATGGCGCTCAATCGGCGATCGCTGAACTGGTCGATCGGCTCAACACAGCCCTGGGCGCAAACGTCTACGACTACATCCGCGACCCCGCAACCGGAACGGGAACAGACGCAATCAAAGTCGCCTTTATTTACAAGCCAGGAAATGTTACCCCAGTTGGTGCTGCTCTCAGCGATTCAGATGCAGTCTATGACCGTTTACCTGTTGCCCAAACCTTTGCCCTCAACGCCAACGGCGAAACCTTTACACCTGTCATTAACCACTTTAAGTCCAAGGGCGGTACGGGCACCGGGTTAGACGCAGATCAGCTTGATGGACAAGGCGCATTCAACGCGACCCGCGTTCAGCAAGCAGAAGCCTTGCTCGGTTTCGTCAACGAACTCAAGACCACCACAGGCGACAGCGATGTCATGGTGCTAGGAGACTTGAACGCCTATGGCGAAGAAGACCCGATCGACGTGCTGCGGAATGGCGGATTAGTCGATGAACTCGGCAAATTTATCTCAGAGCCTTATTCTTTCGTCTTTGCCGGACAGTCAGGACGGCTCGATCATGCCTTAACAACTAGCAGCCTCAGCGCGCAAATTACCGGAGCTACCGAATGGCACATCAACGCCGATGAGCCCAGAATCTTAGACTACAACCAGGAATTCAACCCCGCAGGACTCTACCAGCCCACGCCCTATCGCTCCTCCGATCACGATCCTGTGGTGGTGGGGGCGAACCTGATGAGTTCTGTTCGTGTGGTGAATGGTGGTAACGGCAGTGATATGCTTAGCGGCACATCTGGCAGGGACGAGTTGAACGGCGGCAACGGCAATGACATCCTCAGCGGTGGCAATGGCAATGACATCCTCAATGGAAACAATGGCAATGATACGCTGCTAGGTCAGATCAGCAATGACATCCTCAATGGTGGCAACGGCGACGACTTGCTGGATGGCGGTCAGGGTCAAGATACGCTGAGTGGTGGAAGTGGTAGCGATCGCTTCGTGTTAAGGGCGGGTGAAGGCTCAGACACCATTCTGGACTTCCAGAACAACACTGATTTAATTGCGCTGTCAGGAGGTCTAACATTTGGTCAACTGGCGATCGAGGCAAGCGGCAATAACACATTCATTCGTTTGACAGGCACGAATGAGTTGCTAGCAACCCTCAACGGTGTGCGAGCTAACACGATTACTACGAGCGATTTCGTTGCAGTCTAGGTAAATAAAAGGATAAACCTGCGGCACCTTTGCCGGAGACTCCTCCAAGTATCGCCCTGTCCTGGGGCGATACTTGGAAATTCTTAGAACTGTGCACCAACGTGCTTCGTGGCAATAGGCTAGAGCAACAGTGTTTTAGAATAAGGACGATCGCCATTGATCAGTCCACACTTTCTAAAACACTGTCCTATTAAGCACTATGCAAATTACTCAATATCTCCATACAGCAATACTTGTCACCCACCTTGAACAGGCAGAGTATTTCTACGGCACCGTGTTGGGTTTAACAAAAATCGATCGCATTCTTAAATATCCCGGTGCTTGGTATCAAATCGGTGCTACTCAAGTTCATCTCATCGAAGATTCAACGTTCCTTCAATCGTTGCAAAACTCAGAAAAAATGGGACGAAATCCCCATCTTGCCCTGGGGGTAGAAAATCTAGAAATTGCCCAAAACCATCTTATGTCTCATGGATGCGCCGTAGAAATGAGCGCATCCGGTCGAGCGGCTTTGTTTACCCAAGATCCTGACGGAAATGTGATTGAATTAACAGAGATCGGAAGTTGAAATCAGGTTTGAATTGCATTACGTCTGAATGATAAAATCTGAGGCAGCGATCGCTGGGTTACCTGCCAACCTGGCAAACAATCCGCCTTCTCCTAACCCAATGCGCCCTTTATTAGGATTATAAAACAGGCTACCATTGCGCTCGTTGTACACGATAACCGCCTTACTTTGAGATGCAGCAAGGTTGCTACGAACGATCGCAAACTCATTGGTTTTGCTAAAGCCTCTCCGAGCCTTACTACTCACGGTTGCAAAGGTCGTTTTATCTAAAACAATTCGGTCTTTGCCCGAACGAAACCCCTGGATAGTATCGAAGCCGATGTCACCAAGAACAAAAGCCACTTCAGTGTCATAAAGAAAACGGTCATTGCCCCCACCGCCATTTAAGATATCATCGCCGTTGCTACCCACCAACGTATCGTTGCCGCTGCCGCCCAAAATGATATCAGCGCCTACGCCACCATTCAGGCGATCGCCCCCTGCACCACCCCGCAAAACATCGTCCCCCGCCTCACCAAACGCCTGATCATCGCCGCCGCTGCCATCCACGGTGTCATTGCCTTCGCCGCCATACAGAAGGTCATTTCCTGATCCTCCTACCAAGCTGTCATTCCCCTGTTCGCCAAACAGTTGGTCATCGCCATCACCGCCATCAAGCGCATCATTCCCTTCCCCAGCGTGCAGAAAATCAGCGCCAGTTCCGCCCAAAAGCGTATCATCTCCCACTTCAGCAAAAAGCCGATCGCTGCCCTCGCCGCCACTCAGCGTATCGTTACCCTCGCCACCATACAGATAATCGTCACCGGCATCGCCATTAAGAACGTCGTTGTCAAACTCACCGTACAATTCATCAGATCCAGAACCGCCATTGAGAACATCAAATCCGTTGCTACCAAATAGCTTGTCAGAGTCGGCTCCCCCTGAAAGCGTATCATTTCCGGCTTCACCATACAGTTCGTCAATGCCATCGCCACCCTCTGCAATATCATTGCCCTCGCCAGTACGAAGAACATCCTGCCCTGCACCGCCATTCAGAATATCGTTACCTTGATTGCCGTTGAGTTCATCGTCGCCATCGTTACCGTTCAGAGTATCGTCGCCATCCGACCCAAACAGCCTATCGTTGCCCAATCCACCCGACAGGATATCGTTACCTGCTTCACCAAAAAGAGCATCATCGCCCTCGTCGCCTTCTAACGTATCATCACCCTCACCACCGTTTAACTGATCCTTGCCTGCACCACCGACCAGCGTATCGTTGCCAAACTCACCCGCCAGATCGTCATCGCCGTCACCACCATTGAGACTATCGTTGCCAAGACTGCCCCGCAGCTTATCGATCCCTGCTCCGCCTAAAAGCGTGTCATCTCCAGCTTCTCCATAAAGTTCGTCATCACCTGCGCCACCATCCAGGCGATCGTTTCCCTCACCGCCGTACAACAAGTCATTGCCCGCTCCGCCGTCCAGAATATCATTGTCGGCTTCGCCAAAAATTTGGTCATTGCCGCTATCACCCCTTAAGGTGTCATTGCCTTCGCCACCATATAGAAAGTCATCCTCAGCTTCGCCAAACAGTTGGTCGTTACCGCTGTCACCAAAGAGGAAATCAACCCCCTCGCCGCCTTCTAACGTATCATCGCCCTCACCGCCGTTTAACCGATCCTCGCCCTCGCCACCGACTAAAGTATCTCGACCCAACTCTCCCGCCAGAGCATCATTACCCTCACCACCATTTAAACTATCGTTGCCGATGCCACCATAAAGTTGATCACTTCCAGCCCTCCCTAAAAGCTCATCATCTCCAGCGCCGCCGTAAAGTTCGTCGTTTCCGTCGCCACCATCTAGGCGATCGTTTCCGTCTCCACCGTCCAGGCGATCGCCGCTTCCTTCACCCGATAAAGTGTCATTCCCTCCGTTTCCGTTGATAGTGTCGGGTTCTGCTCCTCCTACAAGAATATTGTCAGTTTCGTCGCCAATAATAGATGCCAAGGTTTTTTACTCCGCTCAGAACTTAGGAACATAGATTTAGGAATATGAGATGACACACCCTAGTTAGTCCTACACCCGAAACCGACTCAGAGCAGTCTGAAGTCCTAGTTGCTTTACAGGAGTTTTAAACAAATCCTCTACTCTGAATTTATGATTACCGAGGTTTTCTCAGTTACTAAAATTAACCTGCTTATAGGTAAACACTGGGAACAAAATTCATACACCCTTGGTTGATTAAGGATTTCTAAAAATTTTACATTTATACAGATATTTTTCTAGGTATCTTTTGCTACCTTAGATAGCTAATTTGCTGAATGGCTTTGCCCAACGGGAAAGATTACCACAACTTCAAAAATTGCTAAGAGGGTTGATTCCAAGATTTAGTCAGCAATGCAAGGATGAAGCGCATGGGTAGCGCATCCATGACTCAATTCCCAAATTCAAACTGTTAATTTTTTCGTTCACGGATTGAAGGCTAACTCATCAGTAGGCTAACTCATCAGTAATTGTGATGCCAGGGAGATTGAGTCGAGTCTGCGATCGCCCCAATACTCCTATCGTTATCACGATTAAAAAACAAATAGCTCTCAAGAGTTTTCATCAACCGCTGATAAGAGCTAGGTATTTCAAGGTCTTCCAAAGCAACTTCAAATAACTCTAGCGCCAAGGTTTCAGGCGATTCAACTTGATGTTGAAATAGCTGAGGCTGCTCTAACATCAACCAGACCTGCTCTGTCAAAATTAACCGAATTTCATCAGCGGTCAACCGAACACATTTAGAGCACAGATCTCCTTGAATTCGGTCTTCATCATTAACTAACAAAGAACGAACTCGCCCCACTGCAAAAATTTGCCGACACGCAATGCAGCGCAATTTTTGGGGGCAAGAAGACTGCCGATGCTCAAGTTGGATCTTCATTAGGCAAGGTGCTTCATTGGGCAAGGTGATGTAGAAAAGCGCTGTCAGAACACTTTAGGGTAGCTGAACACTTCAGGGTAACTGATATCTCAGATACAGTCTCGCTCCATTTTACAATTCTAAATTTTTGCAGATCAATTCTAAATTTTCGCAGCCCCTAAGTTCCAGGCAGCTTCCGCAAACGCTCACCCATATAAGCCCGATCGCCCAATGACTGCAACATCGGACCATACTTGCTAAATTTTACAGTGCTTAACGAAGCCGCAGGCATATCCAAGCGATCGCGGTAACGCCCCAAATCAATTCCTAGCAGACTACACAACATAATCCGAATCGTTGCCTTATGCGACACGATCAGCACATTGCCTTCAGTGTATTTGTTTTCAATTTCAGCAATAACCAACGAAGCGCGACTTGCAATTTCAACGGCTGTTTCACCTCCGGGTGGTGCGTTCCAAGCGGGTTCCGTCATCCAGCGCATGTAGGTATCGCTATCGTGTTGTTTCACGTCTTCATTTGTTTTTCCTTCCCATTCACCATACGCGATCTCTTTTAATCCATCCCGCAATTGCATATCTATCGCTAATGCATCACAAAGCGGTTTACCTGTAGCGATCGTCCGTTTCATAGGACTGGCGTATACATCTGTCCAGGGTAGCGTACGGTAAGCATTTGCAAACGCCTCTGCCATCTGAAGTCCTGCATCCGTCAAGTCAGGATCAAGAGCGCCACAGTATCCACCTGTCCGGCTGTAGGTTGTTTCTCCGTGCCGTAAGAAATATAGAGTTAGGCTCATAAGTTGATTTCATCTAAGAGAACGTGATTATTATCCTCATTAAATGAATGGGTGACAATCTTTTAGAATACAAGCTGTGCAGCAGCCTTTACCTGGTCTAAGGGGAGCAGCGTCTGAGGCAACGCTGTTAGCCGTACTATGGTTTGCACCTTAAAGATTAGGCTTAAATCTTCTTGTCCTGGCTCAAAGCGATTATGCACCCAATACCGCTGACTCATGCCCATCTCTGCCAACGTTTTACCTAACCGTTCGGCTTCAGCAATAATTGCCGACTGGGCTTGGAGAACGCCAATAAATTCGGTGTGCTGAGCATCTTTCAACTTCTTTTGTGCCTGCATCACCTGTTGTCGGAGCGATCGCAATCTTCCCATTAATTCTGTCCGCCCCACCACATCTTGATATTTAATCCACAGCTTAAAAATCCAAGCCAGCCAGCCTCCCAACGCAGTTGGCATTTCCAGAAACCGCAGTAAATGTCCAGTCGGTGCCGTATCTAAAATAATCAGATCTTGCTCTCCTTTTTCCAGCAAGTCCATCACCGTAATCAACGACAACATTTCATCAATTCCCGGTAACGCCTGCGCCACAATTTGTCGCCATGCCTGAGGCGTATAGGCAATTTGCATTGAGTCATCATCCGATTGCCCGCTCATCATCTCTGCCAGTTCCCACAGATAATCTTCGCGGAACTGCTCTAGAACCTGCTTAGCGTTGATTTCTTGAGCACTGAGATTAGTAGTAATTTGAGTCGGCTCATGCTCTAACTGAGTGGATAAAACATCGCCTAATGAATGCGCCGGATCAATGGAAATAACACGAATTTTACACTCAGGGTGACGCTCTGCCATGCCCCAAGCGATCGCTCCTGCGACAGTAGTCTTACCGACCCCGCCTTTACCACCTACCAAGATCAATCGCCGTTTAGCAGTAATAAAATCTTGAAAGTTTGGAGAAAATCTAGTGAAGGTAACAGGCTGGATAGTGGTAGCAATGGGTAGAGACGCAAGGGGTTTGAGTTGGGTAAAGAGTGCATCTAGAGCCGGAGAGCCAACGGGTTCTTGACGTTGTTGCGGTAAGCCTAAAGCTTGGGGAATGGGAAGTGCCAAGAATTTTTCTAAAATTTCTGTCGGTTCAGTGAGACGATTGACGATGATGCCACCTACGAAAATTTTGAGTTCCTTGAGAGACTCAATAAAGCGGCAGCTTTCCAAATAGCTCATGGGTTCCGCGATCGCCACCACCCAGCAAGCGGCTCGTTCTGCATTTTGCAACAATGCTCGTCCTGCCGCCAAATCTGCCTTCATCTCCTGCAAAAAGACATCTGCTTCATCAGGTTGATACACGCCTCCGAAGGTTTGGCTCATGACCCGATGCTTCTCTTGAAACAGATCTAATGCGTTCAAGAAACCATCCAAAAAGTCCATTAATCCCAATAAATTTAGCGTGTGCCCACTGGGAGCCATATCGACGACAACGCGATCGACCTCCTGTTCTCGCAAGATGCGCTGAATTTCTAAAATCCCCATCAATTCATCCAGCCCAGGCCAGCTCAAATCCCAGATGGGGCTAAGGTCTTCGCCTTGGACAAAGCTACCCCGCTCTACCAAAAGCTCTAGCACTTTACCATAGCGAATTTTGAATTCTTGCAACAGTCGTTGAGAGTCTAGCGCCCTAACCTGCAAATTCGGCAAATCTACCATCAAACGCGGCGTATCTTCTACCGTCATCTGCAACACATCGCCCAAAGAATGCGCCGGATCGGTAGACATTAGCAAAATTTGTTTCTCAGGAAATTTCCGCGCCCAGTGCCGTGCAAATCCACAAGAACAAGTTGTTTTCCCTACACCACCCTTACCGCTAAACATAGTTAGCTGTAAGTTAGTTAGTTGCAAATTATCAAGTTGGCTCATATTAAACCTCAAGAAAGCCCTTGCTCGTTAGGATGCCCACCAAATCGGGATGACTATAAGGTGTTGGGCGAGGCAGAACACATGAGCGACTTATTTAAAGGATTTGAGCAGCTTCTAGAAATTGCAAAAGCCTTAGAAGAAAAAATGGAAAAGGGAGAACTGAAAGCCGATGTGCAAATCAATTCTCGCCGCTTGAGCAGTATCCCTCGCGCTAGTGGAATGCCCTCAGGTCTGGGCACCAGCCGCATTCGTCCCAATCCTGCTGCTTCGACCCCAGCCAACGATGACGTAATCATCACACCACCCCCTGCCAACTCAGCCCCTAATGATAGCGCTCCATTAATTTCTCTTAAGGATGTGGGCGGCTTATCTGAAGTGCTTAAGGAACTTCGGGAAGCGATCGAAATTCCACTCAAGCGTCCAGAGTTACTAACCCAGCTAGGACTAGAGGCGCCTCGTGGAGTTTTGTTAGTAGGGCCACCGGGAACAGGCAAAACGTTGACCGCCCGATCGCTTGCTGAAGAATTAGGCGTTAATTACATTGCTATTGTGGGGCCCGAAGTGATGGGCAAATATTACGGTGAAGCCGAAACTCGTCTCCGCAGTATTTTTGAAAAAGCGGCTAAAGCGGCTCCCTGTATTATCTTCATTGACGAAATTGATAGCCTCGCGCCCGATCGCTCCAAAGTAGAAGGCGAAGTTGAGAAGCGATTAGTCGCACAGCTTCTCGGGCTGATGGATGGATTCGCCAAAACCAACGGTGTCATTGTCCTCGCCGCCACCAATCGCCCCGACCACCTTGATCCGGCGCTTCGTCGCCCTGGTCGATTCGATCGCGAAGTGCAGTTCCGCGTCCCCGATCGCAATGGAAGATTAGAAATTCTCCAGATTCTTTCCCACGCCATGCCCTTAGATGAATCGGTAGAACTAGGCGCGATCGCCGATCTGGCAGTCGGACTTGTAGGCGCTGACCTTAAAGCCATCTGCCAAAAGGCGGCTTACTCAGCCCTTCGTCGCCAAGTGCCCGATTTGCGATTGCCCATTCCTGAAAATATGACGCTGACCCAGACAGATTTATTGCAAGCCGTTAAAGAAATAAAGCCTTCGGTATTGCGATCGGTTGAAATAGAATCGCCTAAAGTCACTTGGGATGAAATTGGGGGGTTAGAAACCATTAAACAAACCCTGCAAGAATCCGTTGAAGGCGCATTGCTCTACCCCGAACTCTATCAACAAACGGGAGCAAAAGCGCCACGCGGCATTCTGCTTTGGGGGCCTCCCGGCACAGGCAAAACGCTGCTAGCAAAAGCTGTTGCATCCCAGGCACGGGCAAACTTTATTGCAGTCAATGGTCTCGAATTAATGAGCCGTTGGGTCGGTGCAGCAGAACAGGCAGTGCGAGAATTATTTACTAAAGCAAGACAAGCCGCTCCTTGCGTTATATTTATCGATGAAATTGACACCTTGGCTCCGGCACGCGGCAGCGCTCAAGGAGATTCGGGAGTGAGCGATCGTGTGGTGGGGCAACTGCTCACCGAACTGGATGGGCTGCAAGGCTGCACCAACGTTCTTTTGGTAGGAGCTACCAATCGCCCCGATGCTCTCGATCCTGCATTACTCCGAGCCGGGCGGTTAGACCTTCAGATCAAGGTCGATTTGCCAGATGCTAGCAGTCGTCTCTCCATCTTGCAAGTTCATAATCAGAGCCGCCCGATCGCTGAGGTTAATTTAGCAGAATGGGCAGAGAAAACTGAAGGATGGAATGGAGCAGACCTGGCACTTTTGAGTAACCAAGCTGCGCTAGAATCCATTCGTCGTCACCGTGCCCAAGAACAAATTGATCCCAGCACAATTCAAATTACAAGTGATGATTTTGGAACGGCTTTTCAACTGCTCTCTGAACAAAAAATAAGACAATGATTATTTCTTAAACGGCTCGCTTAGCAAGAGAATGTTCATCCAAGGCACGTCTTAGCATCATTTTGATCACGGCTTGACGGCTGATGTTGAGTTCTTCAGCCAGTTGATCAAGTTCGTTGAGCATTGGACGAGGCATTTCCAGGTTTGTTGCTACAAAGTTTTGCAATCTACGTGAAGTCATTGAACGAGGTGTTCCGATTCTTGTAGTGGTGGAATCGAAATAGCGATCGATGACTTCTTCCCCTGCTTCAATTTTCTGTTCAAGTTCTTCAGTAGAAATATTGCTCATAAATTTCCCTTTCCCTTTTAGTACTTTTCCAGTAGGTAATTAACCAGATGTATTCCCCTTCATCATCATAGCGAACTTCGTAAATGACCGATAAAAGACTACTTCCCAAATACCCGATCGCAATAACTTGTTCTAGGTCGTCTCGTTTTACCTGCTCTACATATTCGCCAGCCAAAATAGCAGCAACTTCTTCAAGATAATGCCCTCTATTTTTCTTAAGAAGCTGACTTTTGTAATTATCCTAGTCAAATCACATCTTTCGCCTCTACAAAATGCTTGCGCTTTGCAGCAAACTCAAAGCAACAGCCTCAGCTACTTTAATACCGTCAATTCCTGCCGAAAGAATTCCCCCTGCATATCCTGCGCCTTCTCCCGCCGGATAAAGCCCTGTGGTATTAACACTTTGTCTATCCTCTTTTCGTTTGATGCGAAGGGGCGATGACGTGCGAGTTTCCACACCAGTTAGAACGGCATCTTCCATGGCAAAGCCTTTGATTTGCTTGTCGAATGCAGGTAAGGCTTCGCGGATAGCAGCGATCGCATAATCGGGTAGGCTCTGGCTCAAATCGCCCAATTTCACCCCCGGTTGATACGAAGGTCTGACGCTGCCCAATGCTGTAGAAGGGCGATTGACAATAAAGTCACCCACCAGTTGCCCCGGTGCTTCATAATTGCTGCCGCCTAATACAAAAGCCTGTTCTTCTAAGCGCCGTTGAAAATCGATTCCAGCTAAAGGGCTACCCGGATAATCTTCGGGGGTAATGCCGACAACAATGGCGCTGTTGGCGTTGCGTTCGTTGCGAGAATACTGGCTCATGCCATTGGTCACTAGTCGTCCTGGCTCGGATGCAGCGGCAACCACCAAGCCACCCGGACACATACAAAAACTATAGACCGATCGCCCATTCTTACAGTGGTGCACTAGTTTATAATCAGCCGAACCCAAGACCGGATGACCAGCTTGTTCACCAAAACGGCAGCGATCGATTAACGTCTGAGGATGCTCGACTCGGAAGCCAACAGAGAATGGTTTTGGTTCAATATAAACGCCTCGTTCTAGAAGCATTTGGAACGTATCTCTGGCACTATGACCTATAGCAAGAATTACATGATCACTGCTGATAAACTCGCCACTGGCAAGAGTGACTCCTCGCACTTGTCTTTGTTCAATCGCCACATCTACCACGCGGCTCTGAAAGCGAATTTCACCGCCCAATGATTGGATGGTGGCACGCATTTTTTCGACAACGCCGACGAGTTTGAAGGTGCCAATGTGCGGCTTATTAATATATAAAATTTCGGGGTTAGCTCCTGCATTAACCAGTTCGGTTAGAACTTTGCGCCCGTAATGGTGAGAATCACGAACTTGGCTATAGAGCTTACCATCAGAGAAGGTGCCCGCGCCGCCTTCACCAAACTGAGCGTTAGATTCGGGGTTGAAGCTCGCTTTTTTCTTCCAAAAGCCAAACGTATCTGCGGTGCGATCGCGCACAGATTTACCGCGTTCAAGAATGATCGGTCGAAATCCCATTCTGGCTAACATTAGTCCGGCAAAAAGTCCGCAAGGCCCTGTCCCAATAACGATCGGGCGGGTCGTTAAACCACTAGGAGCTTGGGCAACGGTGCGATAGCTCGTGTCAGGTGTAGCAATCACATAGGGATCTTTTCTCAATCGTTGCAGATGATGGGTATCGCGGGTTGTTTCTACATCCAGAATATAGACCAAAATAATTTGCTCTCGCCTTCGCGCATCATAACTACGCTTAAAAATGGAGTAGTGAAGCAGTTCTTCGGGTGGGATATTTAACTTTTGGAGAATTGCGGTTTTAAGGGCATCTTCAGCATGGTCGAGGGGTAGTTTTATTTCAGCGATGCGTAACATAACTCTGTATCCTGGACACGCGGAAGTTGATAGGAATTACATCTTAATCAATTCTGTCTAGTCTTGCTTCAACTCTGTCCGGAACAATTTAATTCTCTAGAAAAGGCTTCATAAAATTGCCTTTTTTCATAAAAATCCGTGAAGATAGCAGGAATTCCAGGGATCTGAATAGTTCAAGTCCGTAATCTGTTGAGAGATAGCTCACGAATGTTGCTAGTTGGCTATTGTTCAGACTTTTGTCAAAGTTCAAGTGCCTTGAAGAAAAACTCACTTACCTATGAATAAGCTACTTTCAATTGTCATTCCTACTTATAATCGAGCCTTAGAGGATGTTTGAAAAGTTATGGCAAGTCAGATTTTACGCCAATCGCCTCACCATAATCCGGATCATCGCCAGATAGATCAGAGTCTCTGAGGTCTGCGGAAGGTGTTCATAATCTTTGTT